>ERZ1673737.34-NODE-34-length-187704-cov-7.833146_pt1 | contig 187704 bp, 185 predicted proteins | sample MGYA00580211_ERZ1673737 | MGnify/ENA primary metagenome ERZ1673737 (study PRJEB41218, sample SAMN15661789) | gut metagenome | host: Homo sapiens | place: Canada: London | collected 2015-08-20/2019-03-30 | study: EMG produced TPA metagenomics assembly of... | reverse complement strand
CATATAAAATATGTAAAATTATAAGATAAAGTATCTTACTTATAATAAAAAAGTAAAACTAAACTTTAACTTATATTAATTTTGTTGAATTTGCGGTGGGTGAATTTAAAGGTTTTAACCTTAAAAGATAGAAATTATTTGAAGAAAATTTCTATTTTAAGGAGTATATTATGAATTCACAAGAGAAAAAGATAGTAGTCGGTGGGGTAGTTATAGCAGCTTTATCTTCAGCAGGATTTTCTATGGCACAAGGAGATTTTAATCTTATAGATGATGATTATAAAAGTCCGACTATTATTTCTGAAAAAACTTTAGCAAGTAATGAGAGCACTTCTATAAATACACCAAAAACAGATGTGGCTATAGTTGATGAAAACAATGAAGAAGAAGAGATTGAGATTAAGGATGAATCTAATGAAAAAGTTAAGTCAAAAGTTAATACTTTAAAACAAACTTCAAAGTCACAAACAAATACATCAACATTACAAAATAAGCCACAACAAAAGCCAACAGAGCCGGAAGTAGTACCAGAAGTACCAGAAGTACCAGAAGAAAAGCCAATAGAGCCAGAAGTACCGGAACAAAAACCAACAGAACAAGAAGTATCACTAGAAGTACCAGTAACAGGCTTGGTAGAAGATTCAATAGAGAAAATAGAAACACCATCTGTAGAAAAGCAATTTGACATAAATTAATTAAACTATAAAGAAGTATAAAATTAAAACAATGACTAGAAGCTAGTCATTGTTTTTTTGTATTTTTATAAATTCATTGTAGTTTGATTTTAAATCATTAATATTTATACTAGATGCAAGAGATAGAAGTTCACTATAAGACATATTTGTATCTATATGTGGTGAAATTTTATTGTATAAGCTAATATACTGAGGGATTGATAGATTTTTATAATCTTGAATATCACTTATAACTGGAAGTATTTCATCAAAGTCAATTTTTATGTATTTATTAGAGTCAGATATATTTTCATTAATTATAAGTTCTTTAGAAGCAGAATCAACTGCTACAAGATATTCATTATCACCAACATCTACTAGTATATTTTCATTAGATTCATCTTTATTTATATCTACAAAGTTATCAGTAGGTGTAGATGAATTTTCATTTTCTTTTGATGATGAAGGTTGTGGATTAGTTTTGTCAATTGATGATTCTTGATTTTTATTATGGTTATTAGGTATAGTATTTAATAAAATTTTTCCTATTGGGAAAATGCATACTAATATTACAATAAATGCGATAAATTTTTTCATAGCTATTATCCTTTCATATTTTGATAAATTGATATATCAGTAGTGCGAATCAGGATATATCGTTGGCGACATTAGCCCAGTGAATTTTTTATAATTATTAACAAAAAAAGGATATATAATTCGATATAAATAAATTTTAAATAGTTATAATATGGAATAAGACTATAAAATATGGTAATATAATCATAAATAATTATTAAATTTATATTATTTTAAGGGGAGAGAATATGAAAAAAGAAAATAATATTATATTATGTGGGATAGCTATAGCTGTACTTGCATCTGCAGGATTTGCTATGAGCCAAGGAACTATATCTTCAGCAGATGATAATTATGTAACTCCTAAACATGTAATTGAAGAACCTAAAGAAGATTTAGAGTTAGAAGAGGATGCAATTGAGGATGTTGAAGAAGAAAAGGATGATGATATGGATAATGATGACTCAGATGTAGAAGAAGTTAAAAAAGAAGAAAGTAGTGTAACACAAAAGCCGTCTGCATCGAAAGCGAATAATACAGTTACACAAAAGCCATCTACATCACAAACAAACAATACAGTTACACAAAAGCCATCTACATCACAAACAAATAATACGGTTACACAAAAACCGTCTACATCACAAACAAATAATATGGTTACACAAAAGCCATCTACATCACAAACAAATAATACAGTTACACAAAAGCCAGAGACTAACAACCAAGGTAGTACAACAAAGCCAGAAAATATAAAACCTGAAGAATCAACACCGGATGTTAATAAACCTGAGGTAGAAAAAACAGAAACTGAGAAGCCTGAGGATGATAATATAAGTGAATAATTAAAAATTATATGGCCATAAATAGGAATTAACTTTAGATTATGATTTCTACTTATGGCATTTTTTTGAGTAAAGCGAATTTTTATAGAGATATTATTAAGAAAGTTTGGTAAAAAATGGAGAATATATAAAAAATATGTTAAAATATAGATAAATTAAAAGTTATTACTAATAGGCAATTTAAATGCAAAGGGGAGTATTTTATGATAAACAAACTTAAAAAGGCTCTTGATAACCAAGAAAGTATAAAATCTACAATTTTAATGTACGGAGAAAATGATTTTTTTGAAGAAGAAGTATTTATATTAGGGGATAATCCATTAATATGCATACCTAAAGATGAATTAAAATATTTAAAGCCAATAGACTATATTGGGAAAATAGTAGAGTATATCCCAGTAGAAATAAACGAAGAAAAAAATATGGTAATAGGTAGGATAGATAAAATATTAAATGACTACACATATCCTTTAGAAAATGAAGAGGATGTAATACTAGGTACTAAACTTCAAGGTGCTATAAAGGATTTATTTCCTACAGGATGTTTTATACCTGTATCTCCTGGTAAAGATGTTCTTTGCTATTTTTCACCATCTATAAATAAGAACATAGATGTAGAAGTTGGTTCAAAAGTATTATTTACTATAAATAAAAATTGTGATGGAAAATTTAGAGGTAAAGTTGTAGAAGTTTTAAGATAGTTTTGAATCAACGGATGTATCCGAAGCGTTAGCAAGGATATATCGTTGGCGAAATGAAGTGTTTCCCCGACACGTCGCTCAAGCGAAGGGAATTTTTATAACTTGGGAGGAGAGATATATGTATTTTAATATATTGGACATAAAAACTTATAATATAGATGAAAGCTATAAACAATGTTTTTCAAATATAAAAAACAGTGTAGAATATAGTCTTGCTATTGATTATATGCTAGAAAGGTTTGATAAAAATATAGTTAAGGAAATTTGCTTATTTTTATATAAATTCAAATTTGCTACAAAAAAACAAATAATAAATGTAATAAGCAAAAAGTACAATATAAGCATTGATTTTAATTTTCAAGAATTAGTAGATTTTGATTTTTTCAAAGATTTCATTTTAGTAAAAGGGTTTGTAGATGAAGAATATGAAAGAAATGAAGAAAACACTATATACGCTATAGGTCCAAATGGAGTTAATTTGCTTATAGAATATTTTAATATAGAAGTTCCTAGATGGGAATTTAGAAATATATCAAGAAGTGCAGAAAAAGTTATAAAAAGCCTTCAAGTGGTTGATATATATATAAATATGATGGAGAGTTTTAAAGATTTTAATATTATAAATGAAAGTGTAGGGCCTAATCAAAGACGAGCATTAGGAGATAAACTTGATATAGATTTTGAGTGGAGTATAGGTGGTAATATAAATAAAAATTTTTTAGTTTTAATTATAAGAGATAAAGATTTAAAAGAAGGATTTAATAGAAAAATATTAAAACTAGAACATTTTCTTTCGGAAAAAGGAAAGTGGAGATATGATTATATAGATATCCAAAGAAGACCTAAAGTTATTTTTGTATGTGAAAATGAAGAAAGTGTAAAAATTATATCAAGAAAACTTAGAGGTTCATCATTAAATAAACATACTTTATTACTATATACACATGATATATTACTAAAAGAAAATTTACTAACAGATTCTAAAACTTTAAAAAAATATATAAAAGAAACTAAAAATTTAAAAGAAGAACTAATTTTAAGTAACTAAGATATATAAATATGGATAGTATATATTACTTTAAGATATAAAAAATTTAATTAATATAGATAGGTTTATTTAAACTTTATAAAGGGAGTTATTTTAATGGACATAGCTTTAAATAAAGATTTTGAGATTATAAAAAAAGCATCATCTACAGTATTATGTAATGAGTTAAGTAGATGTGTTTACGAGGGATATAAAAAAAGTAGTAAAAGAAATTATAAAGTAACGGATAAGATGATTAGTATATTTAAATTTTTATATAAAGTAAGAATTGCAACTAAAGATCAGATAAATAGATATTTAACTTTAAATGGATATACAAATGTAAGTGAAGAGTTTTTAAATATTCTTAATATGAAATATGGGACATTATCATATATAGATTGTAAAAATGATAAAACAACAAGAGTATATGCTCCAGCAGTTGGTATGCTTTATATATTAGACAAATATACTTCATTAGAAATAAATGAAAATACAGATGAATATGTATTTCAACAAAATATAAATAATAGTTTTATAAATAAAGAACAAAGTGAAATTTTAAAGGGAATTATATTAACAGAGTTATATTTAGATATAATGCAAAATTCAGTTAATGAAGTTTTATATTTAGAAAATAGAGTAACTATTAAGCAATTTATAAAAGATGATATTGATGATGAAGAAGTAAAATTTAAATGTGACTTATTAGTATCATTTAAAATAGAAGATAAAATTCAATCTTACTTTATAAAATACATAGATAAAGATTATGATATAAGAAGATATATGGAACTTATTAAAAAGTTTGATACCTTTGTAAAGGATGAAGAGCTAGTTGACAGATATTGTATTATATCAGATAAAAAGCCTAAGCTTGTATTTATTGCTGATACACAAGAGCTTATGCAAGATTTATTTAATACAATTATAAATTATAATATAGATTTTAATAATATTTGCTTAAGTTGTTTAGATGTTGTATTTAAAGATAAGGAATATAAAAGATTCAAAGAAGAGGATGCATTTTTAGATATAGCAGCCTATGTTTAAAGAGGGAGACTAATATGGATAAATATATTATGAAAAAGGCATTAATACAGGATATAGTTTTTGATGAATTTAATAAAGTTGACTATATTAATATATTTAATGCAAATGAAAATAAATACCTTAGAGTTCATAGTGAAGAAATGGGATCTATAAATATAAACACTTGCAGAAAACATAGTTTAGTTGATTATGTTGAAATAGATGATAATAAAGCATCTTTTAAAAGAGCAATTCCTATAAAGAGAAAAATAGTTTTACAGGGACTAAAAAATGAAAAAATTAAATCATGTATGGTTACAGATACAAAAGAATGGGGCGCATTTGTAAGTATAATGGGTATTTCTTGTATACTTAGAAACTGTGATTTTTCAAATGATGCAACTGCTGTTAAAGATATTTATAAAAAGGGAGATACAATAGAAGGCATTAGGTTTAGAAAGGTATCTGCTAAGGAAAGAATATCATTAGAAATGAAAGAAAAATACACAAATCCTCATTCATTAAGTGAAAGAAACTTAAAAAAAGGAAATATTATTTTAGGAATGATAAGAAATGTAAAGGAAGATAAAAATAGATGTTTTGTAGGAATTTCTAAAGGCTTTGATTTATTAGCTAGTATACCGAATGGAGAAAAAATTTCTGAGGGTCAAAAGGTTGTTTGTATGATAACTGGAGTTAACCTTGAAGGTTATGGTGTTAGGGGTAGGATATTAAACATTTTATAAAGTATTAAAAATAACTCATATCAAATGATATGAGTTATTTTATTGTAGATATATAGACTATATTATCAAAAAATGATAATATATAAAAGCATTAAATTGTGGGTGGGAGAGGGATATAACAACAAAGGAAAGAGGTATGCAAAACACATTAGAGAATCAAAATCAAATCATTAAGACAGAGGTATTAGCAGGATGTACTACATTTGTAGCAAGTGTATACATTATATTGACTAATGCACTGATACTATCTGACGCAGGAATAAGCCAAGATGCTGCAATGATGGCGACAATATTTACCTGTGCATTATCAACTATACTTATGGGTGTATTGTCTAACACTCCATTTATTGTAGTTCCAGGAATGGGAATAAATTCATTATTTACTTATACAATAGTAAATTCTATGGGGCTTAGCTGGCAAGAAGCTTTAGGAGCAGTGTTTGTAAGTGGTATAATATTTACAATAATAGCAAGCACCAATATTACTAAAATACTTTTAAAATCAATCCCAAATACTTTAAAACATTCTATAACAGTAGGAGTAGGATTCTTTATATTATTTATAGGACTTCAAAAGAGTGGATTAGTAGTACCAAGTGATGCTACTATGGTATCTTTAGGTAATATAACTAGTAAAGAAGCTTTATTAAGTATAATAACACTTATATTTATACTAGTACTTCATATTAAAAATGTTAATGGAGGACTTTTAATAAGTATTATAGGTGGTACTATACTATCATTATTTATGGGAGTAACAGACATTTCTAGCATAAGCTTTAGTTCATTTAATATAGGTGCAATTAAGGATGTATTTTTAGCAATGTCACTAAAAAATGTATTGACTATACCATTTATTGTTGCAGTATTTTCAATAACTATAGTTATAGTATTTGAGAATATGGGAATATTATATGGTCAAATGGAGGCTATAGGTAAAGCAGAAGAGTTTGAAGGCCCATTTAAAGTTGCAGGTATATCAAATATAATAGCAGGTGTATTTGGAACAAGTCCTACAATAGTTGCAGCAGAAAACTTCTCGGGAATAAGCCAAGGAGCTAAAAGTAAGGTGGCGGCATTTACATCGGCAATATTATTTTTATTATCAATATTTTTAATACCAGTACTTAAACTTATTCCAAATGGTGTTATAAGTAGTGTGCTTATATTTGTAGGTATACTTATGATACAGACTTTCTTTGATATAGAAAGAGAGGATTCAATAGATTCAATAGCTATGATAATTATAATAGTTATGATACCTTTTACTTATAATATAGTAAATGGTATATCATTAGGATTCATAGCTTACACTGTTTTAAAGGTTTTAACTGGAAAGTACAAAGAAGTATCACCTAGTATGTATGTGTTAACAGCACTATTTATACTAAGTTTTATTATGAATATATCAATGGGAATAATACATTAAAATAAAATTTGTTTTATTTTGTTTATACCCATTACTTAAAAAGAGATTATCATAAATAAGTTATTATTTTGTGATAATCTTTTTTTATTAAGCGGATGTATCTATAGCGACAGTAAGGATACATCATTGGCGAAATGAAATGTTTAGTCGATACGTCGCTTGAGCGAAGTGAATTTTTTATGTTTAAAAATATTAGAATTTATTAAATAAAATAGATAATCTATTAATACAAGTAATATCAACAATTTTAGAAAATTAAAAAATATATTACCATTTAAAATTAGTAAATATTTTAAGGGGGTAGTGGTTACAACTAGTTACTAAATTGTAATTAATATCCAATAGCTTTTTTCGACAAAAAACACTATAATATAAATATAATAAATCGATAAAAATATTAGGTAGGGAAATAATATGAGAAAGAAAAAAATTAATTTTAGTTCTAAGAGAAAAAGAAACAATTTTAATGTAAAAAGATGTGCTTTAATAGCTATTGCTGCAGTACTTGTAATAGTCGTGGGGTTTAAAGGTGTAACTGCAACTACAGCATTTATTGAAGAAAAAAGACAAGAAAGAATAGAAATGCAAAAAAAGGCTGAAGCTGAAAGATTAGAGGAAGAAAGAAAAAGAAAAGAAGAAGAAGAAGCTAAAAAGAAAATGGTTGGTGTAACTCATGAAGGTAAAAAATACACATATGATGCAAAAAAGATAGAAGAAAAGTTAGCAAAGTATGACTATTCTAACGACGGAAAGAAAATGGTATTTTTAACTTTTGATGATGGATCATCAACAACAGTTACTCCAGAAATTTTAAAAATATTAAAAGAAAATGATGTAAGAGCTACTTTCTTTGTTACAGGAGAGAACATAGAAAGAGGAGGAAAAAAGGCTGAGGATTTAATAAAAGAGTCTTTTGAATATGGAAATGCTATAGCTAATCACTCTTACACACATGATTATAAATATCTATACCCAGGTAGAACTTTAAATTTAGATAACTTCTTAGCAGACTTTAATAAAACAGATGAATTATTAAAGAAAATCTTAGGTCCATACTTCTCAACAAGAGTTATAAGATGTCCAGGTGGACACATGTCTTGGAAGGGAATGGATCAACTTGATAACTATTTAAATGAAAATAATATGGCATCAATAGACTGGAATGCATTAAATGCAGATGCTGAAGGTAGAAAGAAAAATGCTCAAGAATTAGCAGATTATGCTATAAAAACATCTCAAGGAAAAGATATAGTTGTTTTATTAATGCATGATACTTACGGAAAAGAAGAAACAGCTAAAGCTCTTCCAACAATAATAAAATACTTCAAAGACAATGGATATGAATTTAAAACATTATCATAGTATAAAAAAAGCTGTCTAATTTTAGACAGCTTTTTTACGCTTAAGAATATTATTTTATTTTAAAAATGTAGATAATTTCTTAATGTAAGTAATATCAATAAACTGGTTTTGAGCGTAAAAAAGATTTTGAGCAACGGACGAAGTCGTTGGCGACATGAAATGTTTCGCCGACACGTCGCTCAGGCGAAGCGAATTTTTTACGTTTAAGGAAACTATATAATAAAATTTCTATTTGAAGACTTTATTACGAATATATAAAAATAAACAATCAAGTTGACAAAATAATTGAAATTGATTATCATATAACTAGTAATACTAATTATCAAAACCGATAAATTGGGAAAGGAAGAGGTGTAAAAATGAAATTACCAGAAGGTCAAAAAGGTATTATATATACAATAAAATCTATAAATGGAGATGAAGAAATAAATAAGTTTTTATTTACTCTAGGATGCTTTGAAGGAGAAACTATAAGTATAGTTAAAAAAATGTACTCAAACTTAATAATTAATATAAAAGGTGGAAGATACGGGATAGACAAAGACCTTGCAGAGGTTATAGAAATATTTTAAAAAGAGGAGATGAAGGAATGAAGATAGCATTAGCGGGAAACCCAAATAGTGGGAAAACAACACTATATAATGCCCTTACAGGAAAACAAGAATACGTTGGTAACTGGGCAGGGGTTACAGTGAGCAAAAAAGAAGCAAAATTAAAAGAAAGTTTAGGAAATAATATAGATATTGTAGATTTACCAGGTGCATACTCAATAAGACCATATACAAGTGAAGAAAGTATAACAACAGATTTCATAAAAACTGAAAATCCTGATGTTATAATAAATGTGGTAGATTCTACAAATTTAAATAGAAGTTTATTCTTTACAACACAACTATTAGAACTTAATATACCAGTAGTTGTTGCACTTAATAAAGTTGATATATCAAAAAATGTAACGGATATCGATGTTAGTAAATTAGAAAAAGAATTAAACTGCAAAGTTGTTGAAATATCAGCAGCTAAAAATGAAGGTCTTAAAAATTTAATTAATGTAGCTTCTGAAAGCTCTAAATTAAAAGAACAAAAGAACTTATTTAAAGAATTATCAAATATACATAATGAAGAAAAACAAGATAAAAAAAGATATAGTATAGTTAATAATATAATTTCAAAAGTTGAAAATAGAATAATAAGACATAATGAAGAAACTTTAGAAGATAAAATCGATAGGTTTGTAACTAATCCTATAATAGGAACTGGACTTTTTATTTTAATTATGGCATTTATTTTTGATTTATCTATAAATACATTAGGTCCATTAGTTGCAGATGCATTAGTAGGATTTATAGAAAACTTCCAAAATGCAGTTTCAGGGCAGTTAGCAAGTATGGGTACGTCAGACTTTTTAAATTCATTATTAACTGACGGTATAATAGGTGGAGTTGGAGCAGTAGTTGGATTTGTTCCATTAGTTATGGTATTAATGTTTATGTTATCATTAGTAGAAGACAGTGGATTTATGGCTCGTATAGCTTTAATATTTGATCCATTATTTAGAAAAGTTGGATTATCAGGAAAATCTATAATACCTATGATAGTAGGATATGGATGTTCAATCCCTGGAATTATGGCAACTAGAACTATAAAAGATGAAAAGCAGCGTAGACTTACTGCAATGCTTACACCATTTGTTCCTTGTGGGGCTAAAATACCTATAATAGCATTATTTACAGCAGCATTTTTCCCAGAACAAGGATATATGTTCCCACTTACTTATATTGTAGCTTTTACAGTTATAATATGTGTGGGATTAATATTAAAGAAAGTAACTGGAGCAGATAATATAAAAAATTACTTTATAATAGAATTACCACAGTATCGTATACCTAGCATAAAAAGAGCATTCTTTAAAATGTTAGAAACAGGTAAAGACTTTATAACAAGAGCAGGTACTATTATAATAGTTTGTAATACAGTAGTATTTATAATGTCATCATTTAACTTTAAATTACAATTAGTAGAAGATGCAGTAAATACTTCAATACTAGCTAATGTAGCTACACCATTTGCATTTTTACTTATACCAGTAGGAATAGGTGTATGGCAACTTTCAGCAGCAGCTATAACAGGATTTATAGCTAAAGAAGAAGTTGTGGGAACATTAGCAGTAGTTTATTCAATGGGAGCTGCTATAAATTCTGATTTTGAACTAGTTAATGCTATGACTGTACGAGAAACTATGGGAATAACAGCAGTTTCTGCACTTGCATTTATGTTCTTTAACTTATTTACACCACCTTGTTTTGCAGCAATAGGTGCTATGAAATCAGAAATGAAATCTAATAAGTGGTTGTTAAAATCAGTATTACTTCAATTAAGTGTAGGATATATTGTTGCTATGATAACTTATCAAGTTGGGACTATATTAGTATATAAAGAGTTAGCTCAAGGATTTATACCTGCAGTTATAATATTAGCTTTAGCAGTATTTTATGTAGTATATAAGATAAAATCTAATAAGGTTAGTGAAAGTGAAAAGAAAGTATCAAAAGTACAAGTACAATAATATATTAAAGGAGATTAGTTATGGGAAATTTAATAGTAATTATTGTAGTAGCTTTTATATTATTTTTAGCTATTAGACCTATAATTAAACATAATAAGAATAAGGGAAGTTCTGATTATGGATGTTATAAGTGCTCAGGTTCTTCTAGTTGTAAAGGTTGTAATAAATAGTTTATAAATAAAAGATAGATTTATATAAATAAAATTATAAAAAATATTACTGGAAAATTTAACTTTCAGTAATATTTTTTTATGTACAATAAAACTAGGATAGAAAATTTTTATTTATAATGCTTAAATATAAGTAATAACAAGAACTTTATAAAAGTAAAAAATATTTTTTAGCAACGGATGTATCTATAGCTTGAACAAGGATATATAGTTAGTGAAATGAAGTGTTTTAATGACACGTTGATCAACCAAAGCGAATTTTTTGTAAAAATAATGATAAAATGTAATATCATTGATATAATAAAACTATAGCGATTAGAAAGGGGTATAATTTTGGAAAATTCAAAGATAAAAGGTTTAAAGCCATTAGTAGAAACAGATTTCGTAAGTTTATACGATGTAGAATATAAAAATAAAAAAGGTCAGGAAAAGCACTGGATGGTATCATCTAGAAAAAGTAAAGAAGAACTAGAAAAAGTATATTTAGAAAATAATGAAGATAAAATTGATGCAGTAGTAATATGTGCACTTCATAAAGCAGAAAATAAATTAGTACTTATAAATCAATATAGAGTACCTATAAACAAATACATATACGAGTTACCAGCAGGACTTGTTGATAACAATGAAGATATTGAGACTTCTGTAAGAAGAGAATTAAAAGAAGAAACAGGACTTGATTTAATAAGTATAAACAAAATAAACAGTAAAGATAAGTTATATTTATCTCCAGGTATGACAGATGAATCTGTGGCATTTGTATATTGTTTATGTGATGGAGAGATAACTGATAAATATCAAGAAGATGATGAAGATATAAAAGCAATGTTAATATCAAAAGAAGATGCTAAAAATATTTTAGAAAATAAAGATAGTATAGATATAAAAGCATATTTAATGCTTCAAATGTTTGAAAAACTAGGTGAAAGTCTATTTATATAAAAGAATTTGTCCAAAAGTTATGCTATGTTAGTTAACTTTGTGATTTATTATGTATAATATAATCAAAGTTCGCAATTGTTATATAATGCGAAGTAGGTTCCTACCTGATAATATCTATATTAGAATTTTGGGGGAGATTGGAAAGATGGCTAAAAATAGAAAGATTTTACGTGGCTTTATATTAACTGTATTGTTAATTTGTACAGCGTTTTAGTATATTCAATTGTAAAAAATCCGTTTAGGAAACATGATATAATGCTTGCTCTAGCTATTACAGTAGGTTTTATTGCACTAGGAGCTGATAAATTTTAATTTATATAGCAGACTTAATGAACAGTTTTAATATAATGTGAAATTAATAATATACAATAAAAAAAATGATAGTTTATATATCATAAATTATGATATAATATAACTATCAATAAAAAATTAGAGAGTATATTCTAGTCGTGTAGAGTGTATTCTCCTAACTTATATTAATAATATAATATTTTTTGCTATTGATTTCTAAATTAAATTTAGAAGTCTCTAGCTTAAAGCTAAAAGTACTCTTAGTCGTGTTTGAGTGCTTTTTTGCTTTATATAAATCAAGTAAAAATTTTACTATGTAATATATTGTTGCAATTTCCATACTTTCCACCTCCTTTCACTAGAAAGTAGGTGATTGTCTTTTGATAAGTTAAGTATGAATGCACTCAAAGAATATATTCAATTTTTATTTAGAATTTTATTATATCATATATTTATTAATAGATATACTGTTAGTTCACATTATTAATATATTATGAACAATTTATAGCAAATTAGAAAAATAACCATACTTTATAATTCAAATCATTAAAAATACTAGGTATGGTTATTTTATGCCATTATTATCACGAAGTAAGCTAACATAGTCATAATAGAAAATACTTATGTGTAAGAGTTTACACAAGAGGGAATACATGAGATAATGAAAAAGTAATAAATGAAAAATTAGAAGGACTAAATAAGAGTATAAGTATTAAGTTAATAAAGCAAATTTGTATGTTTAGGTAAGTAAAATTTTGCTAAAACACTGCTCAAAAATATAATCCTGAGAAATAGATACATAAACAAAATATAATTAAATTTTATTAATAAGGAATTAATATAGGAGATTAAGATGTATTTTACATATATAATAAGATGCAAGGATGATTCACTTTACACTGGGTATACAACAGATATAGTTAGAAGAATGAAAGAACATGAAAGTGGTATAAATTGCAAATATAGCAGGGTAAAGGGGTTTAAAAGATTAGAAACTTACTTTATAGCTGATAGTAAAAGCAATGCTATGAAGCTTGAATATTATATAAAAAGACTAAATAGGAACAAGAAGTTATGGATTATTAAAAATCCAAAGGAGTTTTTAGAAACATTGGAAAATAAAGAATGTTATAAACTTCCACATAATGAATAAAAGGAGCATCTATTTTATAAAAAATAATAGATGCTCCTTTTTCTTAATATGATTTTATAATATATTAAAAACTGTTGATAATTTTTCTATCAATAGGTTTTAAAAAATAAAAAATAATATATTTAGCAATAGATATATTCAAAGTAAATTTTAAGTTAATACTAGTTTTTATATGGTACTTTTTTAGGTGGTGTATATTTTTCAGTTTTTCCAGTAGGACCCATAGCACCTTTAGGACCAACAGGACCTTGAGGACCCATAGGACCGACAGCACCGGCAGGACCCTGAGGGCCAGTAGGGCCTTGAGGACCCATAGCACCAGCAGGGCCTTGAGGACCAGTAGGACCAGTAGGGCCTTGAGGACCCATAGGACCGATAGCACCGGCAGGACCTTGAGAACCCATAGCACCTATAGCACCAGCAGGACCTTGAGGACCCATATCACCCTTAGCACCTTTAACACCAGCAGGACCTTGAGGACCCATGTCACCCTTAGGACCAGCAGGACCTTGAGGACCCATAGGACCCATATCACCTTTAGGACCTTGAGGGCCAGGAGGGCCTTGGATACCTTGAACTGTACCAACATTACATAATGGATTTACATAAGTTTCTTTTCCTAAATCTACATATTGTATAGAAGATAATTTAACATATATAGGTCCTTTTCCAGAGCAAGTTTTACCCATAACAGCACATTGATTTACTTGTTTTATTTTTAATCTTAGTATACAGTCGCTATCTACTAATTTTAAACCAACAACTCTTCCCATGCATTGACATAATATCTGATATATTTGAACGTCACATAAGTTTATAGGATATACAAACATAGATTCCATATCAGGTTTTACGTTGCAATAATCTTTCTTTTTAGTTTTACATGATGGTTTTGAAGTTTGGCAACCACAAATTTTGTCTTTGCTAATATAGTCTTTATGCATAAACAACACTCCATGATAAATATTTTAGTAGTTCACAACTACATACTATAGATATATGATTAAATTGACAAAAAAGAGACACTCTATAATAGATTAAATTATAATGTTACTAAAATACATATTATATTTAACATAAATTTAATGACAAGTTTAATTAGATATGATATATTACACTTACGTACCTAAAATAGTGCGGTTGAATTTAAGTCACTAAATTTTATGGAGGATTTTATGAAGATAGATTGGAATAAAAAGTACACAACTATATCAGTCTATGCATTTTTAGTAATATGTGCTAGCATAATATTTTTTAGTATAATAGGTGAAATTGATGCATTTACTACTAAATTAGGGTGGGTAGTATCTACATTACAACCATTTATAATAGGATTTGTAATGGCATATTTATTCAACTTTATATTAGTATTTTATGAAGAAAAAGTATTAGTATTTGATTTAGTTAAAAATCTAAAGAAAAAATCTAAGAGAGGAATATCTATAGTACTTACATACTTAACAGTATTTTTTATAATTGCTTTATTTATGCAGTTTGTTCTTCCTCAATTAGTAGATAGTATAGTAGGACTTGTTAATGATGTACCTACATATGTGTCAAATGCAACTAAATTAATAGAAGAGCTAACTAGAAATTTAGATGCAAACAATGAATATGTAGGAATGGCTATGGAAAAGTGGAACGAAATAGTAACATATACTATAAACGTAGTAACTAATGTACTTCCGATACTTGGAAACGCACTTAAAGTGGTAGCATCAAGTATATGGAATATAGTTTTAGGATTAATTGTATCAATATACTTATTAATAGATAAAGAAAAGTTCTGTGCTTTAAGTAGAAAAATAACTTGTGCATTATTTAATGAAGAACATTCACAAGTAGCAATAGATCTTGCTCATAGAACTAATGATACATTTGGTAAATTTTTAAGTGGTAAAATAATAGATTCAGCTATAATAGGTATACTAACATTTATAATACTTACAATATTTAAAATGCCATATACAATACTTATATCTGTTATAATTGGTATAACTAATATAATACCATTTTTCGGACCGTTCTTTGGTGCTATACCATCATTTGTAATAATAATGTTTGTATCACCAGTTAAGGCACTATGGTTCTTACTTATAATACTTATAATACAACAATTAGATGGTAATGTTATAGGACCTAAGATATTAGGAGATTCTATAGGAATATCAGCATTTTGGATATTATTTGCACTTTTAGTGGCAGGAAAAATATTAGGATTAGTTGGTATGATAATAGGTGTTCCGTTATTTGCTATAATATATTCTATAATAAAAGATATAACAGAGTCTAAATTAAGAAAAAAAGGACTTCCAACTGAAACCAGTGATTATATGAAAAATGCTAGAGATTAATCTCTAGCATTTTTTATATACAATAATTACTAAACAACAAAAATATAATCATTATTTACAGGCGATAAACGATAAAAATTGACACGAGTTAAAAAAATATATAAAATTAAAGTAAGGAATATTGGCAGTTTATATAACAAGGAGAGGAAATTATGCGAAACATTAGAGTAATTACAGATAGTGCTTGTGATTTAAGTACAGAACTAGTTAAAAAGTATGGAATTACAGTAATACCTTTAAATATTCACATTGGAGATGAAACGTTTGTTGATAGGAGTGTGAAAAATAGTGAATTTTACAAGAAAATGTCACTATCCAAAGAACTTCCAAAAACTTCGCATCCATCAACAGAAACCTTTTTAGAAAATTATGAAGGTGATGAAGATTTAATAGTTATAACAATATCTTCTCAATTATCATCAACATACTATACAGCAAGTTTGGCACAAAATATGTGTGAGCAAAATGATAAAACAAGAAAGATTGCTGTAATAGATTCAGAAGTAGGTTCTATCGGGCAAGGTCAATTAGCAGTTATAGCAGCTAAATTAATAGAAGAGGATAGAAGTTTTGAAGAAATAGTGGATATTTTAGAAAAAATAAAAAAACGAATAATATTTTATGGTGTTTTAGATAATTTAGATAATGCTATTAAAAGTGAAAGGATAAGTCCATTGACTGGCAAAATAGTAGGTGCATTAAATTTTAATGTAATTATAAATATCGGAAATAATGTTGTTAAACCTATAGGCACAGCTAAAGGTTATGATACTGCACTTGCATCAATTCAAAATTTGGTATTTGATAGAATTGGTGATGTCAGCAAAAAGTCATTATTTATTGGACACGCTAATAATTTACCAAAGGCTATAATTATGAAAAATATTATGACAAAGTATAATGAGTTTGAAAGTGTACACATAGTTGAAGTAGGTGCTTCAATAGGTACTTATACAGGTGAAGGTGCTATTTTAGTTAGTGTTTTATAATAATATAAATTTAAGCTAATGTTTTTGTATAAAACTACCTAGTAAGTTGCTTTATACAAAAACAATATTTAAAAAAAGATTAGTATTCGTGAAATTTAACCAAATACTAATTTTTTTATTTATACGGATATAAATTATAATAGACTAACAATAAATCAACCATTTTTCCATAACTTTTAACACCTTCAGAAACACCATTAGCTTTAAGGTAAGTATTATTAATTTCATTTGAAATATTATCGATCTTTCCTTCGTATCTTTTCCAAAACTCTTTATTATTTCTTAAATCAAACAAAACATCTTCAGATATACTTTTAGATAAAGCAATATAAGTATCATAATCAGTAGAGTAAAGAGCATTAGCTGTATGATTTAAAGCTAAAATATATCCTGAGTACTTAAAGTCTATATCAGGATGATTTATAGAAGCCAAATAAGCTATAAAATTAGCTTCATCTTCACTAGCATAACCTCTTTGATGAGCCATTTCATGCAATGTTGTAGATGGTATATAAATATCAGGTATTGCTACATTTACATTAGCCTCACCCGTAAATGGAAAATAAATACCAGTTATACCTGTATAACACATAAGTTTAGATGACATAACATATTTTGCATTACTATAATTTCCTGATAGATTAGGTAACAAATCTAATATATTTTCATATCCAAGATAAGCTCTATTTATTATTCCTTTATAATCAGTATTAGCTTTCATAACACCATCACTTGACTTAACAAGTTTTCTAGTTTCGTTAGCATTTTCTATTAAGAATTCATATAAATTTGCCAAGTCTTCTTTAGTTTTATCTATACCAGATATAGATTTATTATATTTAAAATTATAATTTTCTATTAAAGTAGTCTCAAGGGGCATCCTATTATAATTTAATCCCCATAAAATTATAAATAAAAAATAAAATATAGATATTATTGATAAAATATTAAGTAAAGAATTTTTTATAAAAACTTTTAATTTATTTGGACTATTTATAATTATGTAAATTGTATAAATAATAAATAAAGCTATAGATATAACTATTAAATACATTGTAATATCATAAATAGAAAATGGAAAAATTCCACTTATATTACTTAAAATTTCAACTATAAATTTATTTATACTAATTGAATAATATTTTTCTATAAAATGAGGATATCTTGATAATACAGTGTTAATAAAAATAGATAATGGAAAAAGTAATAATGATAATAGTTTTAATTTTTTAATCATAAATCACCTCAAAAAAAGTACTATACTTATATTATATAATAATTGCTAAATTATGCTAAATATATTATAGTGATAGAATAAAGTATAAGGGAAAGGAAAAAAATATGAAAGAATTAGTTATAAAACTTACAAGAGATAATTTTAATTTTAGATTTAAACAATATGAGGGAATGTATTTTCATGCTAATATAAATGAAGATAGTGAAGTGATAAAATATAAAATAACAAAGGACAAAGAAGGAATAGAGCTTAAAGAATTTGGTAATACTCATATTAAAGACAATATGCTTTACATTCCACAAATAGAAGCATATATAGACTTAAAAAAAATATAAATTAGTTACCTAAGCAAAGAGGAAATAAAATATATTCATATTGTCTCAGGTAAATTAATTGCTCAAAACTTAAATAATTTATACATCAAAAAAGAGGGTTAAAGCCCTCTCTTATAATACATTAATATATTTTTAGTGTATATCTTATTCTAATTTAATAGTTATATTGAGTAAAGTGAATTTATAACTATCTTATAAATAAAAAACTTATAAATGGTATAGTAATTATAGATAATAAAGCAGAAAGAAATACTAGCTGAGAAGCTAAAGATTCATTAGCCTTATATTTATTAGCCATTATAGCTGCATTAGTGGCAATAGGCATAGAAGTTAAAATAACAGGTATAGATAAAAGTAATTTATCATTTACTATTCCTTTTAAAATAAAGTAAATACAAGCTGGAATAAATAATAATCTAATAAAAACAATTAAATATAATTTTTTATTAAAAAAACATTCCTTTGCAGGAGATTCACAAAGCATAGAACCTATAATTAACATAGAAAGAGGAGTTGTAAGATCTCCTAATAATTCTAAAGTATCATTAATAAATACAGGAAGCTTTATTCTAAATATAAACAATATAAATCCTATTAAAATAGATACTATAACTGGATTTACAAAGGATTTAATAGAAAAATCATAATTTTTATTTCCTCTACATAAAAGGTAAACACCTAAAGTCATAATAAGAAGATTAAAAGGTAAATTAAAAATAGAAGCATAAAATAGAGCATCACTTCCGAATATAGATTGAACAACTGGATACCCCATAAACCCAACATTAGAAAACATAACAGCATATTGATATACACCTATGTCTTTATCAGATTTGAATATAAATTTTAAAGAGTATGCAATAAGATAAGATATTAAGTAAGTTATAAAGGATAGTAAAATTATAATAATTATTTTATTTATAATACTAGGTTCAAAATTTATTTGCATAGAATTTATTATTAATGCTGGTAAAAATATTGAGAGAACAAGATTTGAAAGCTTAGAAGTAAAGCTTTTATCAATTAAATTTCTATATCTGATAAAATATCCAATCAATATTAATATAAATAAAATTAAAACTTGTGTAAAAGTTTTAATAAAGTTCATAGCAATTCCCCCTAGAAAGTTATATATTAAAATATTAATAAATGTAAAAAATGATACCAACATGAATATAAATATATAGTTATTACTAAAATATAGATACTAATATAAATATGTTATATAATTATATGTATAATTAAGTAAAAAAATGTAAAAATAGGGAGTGCAATATGAGTGATATAAAATCTTCTTTAGATAAAATAAAAAATATACCTAAAGATCCTATGATATATCATACAAAAGGAACTTTTTTTGAAAAAATAGGTAAAATAGATAACGCAATAAAAGAATACAAGACAGCAGCAGAATATGATTATGCTAAGTCTCAATATGCTTTAGCTAATATATATTATGATAAAAAGAAATATAGTGAAGCAGAAGAATGGTATTCTAGAGCATATAAAAATGGAATAATAGATGCGGCATTTGATATAGGTAATATGTACTTTAATGTAGAAGCATATGAACACTGTCTTTATTGGTATGAAAAGGCAGCAAAAGAAGGACATTTAAAAGCACAAAATAATATGGGAGTATCTTATTTCAAATTAAGAGAATATAAAAAAGCTGAAAAATGGTTAGTAGAAGCATCAGATTCGAACTTACCTATAGCATGTTTTAATTTAGGTGTACTATACACAGTGTTAAGAGATGAGGAAAGTGCATGCAGATACTATAAAAAAGGATCTACAATGTTAGAGGAAAATTGTAAGTACAACTTAGCAATTATAAATCAAAATAATAAAAATGAAAAAGATACAATATCTCTTTATAAATATCTACACAAAATTGGCAATGATAAAGGATGTTTTAATATAGGTCTTATAATGGAGAAAAATAATAACCTAGAAGAAGCAGAAAGATACTATAAAAAAAGTGCAGATCAAGGTCATACAAAATCGCAATATAGATTAGCTTATGTTTATGATAGACAGGAAGAATATGAAGAGGCTATAGAATACTATAAAAAAGCTTGTGATAAAGATCATATGTACTCAAAATTTAGATTAGCAAATTTATACAATAAAGAAAATGAAATTGAAAAAGCTAAAGAATACTATACAATGTGTGTAGAAAGTGGAATGGTTGAAGCTAAAAATAACTTGGCAGGTCTATATTTTGAAGATGAAAATTATGAACAAGCGAAAAATTATTATATGCAAGCTATAGAAAATGGATGTAGAGAATCATTTGAAAACTTAGGCGATTTATATTATAAAACTAATGAGAAAGAAAAAGCATTATCTTTTTATTTAAGAAGAAGTGATAGTGTTAGTTGTCAAATTAAAATTGGTAATATATATGAAGAGTTTGAAAACTATGATGAAGCAATAATATGGTATAAAAAAGCTAGTGAAAGTGGAGATTCAAATTCAAGCTATAAAATAGCTCAGATTTATATGGATTTAGGATATAATGAAGAAGCAAAGAAATATTTTGAAATAGCAACAAGTAAAAATAATATAAATGCCTATATTTACTTAGGTAAATTATACTTTGATGAAGGTAAGTATGAAGAAGCAAAAAGATATTTTGAAATACCTGCAAATGATGCAAATACATATTCAGAGCATATGTTAGGATTGATATATGATATTCATTATAAAGAATATGACGATGCTAAGTACTGGTATGAAAAATCTAGAAGTAAAAAATGTATAGAATCTATATATAACTTAGGATTATTAAATTTAAGATTAAAAGAATACAACGAAGCTGAAAAATATTTTAAAGAAGGTCTTAGATCTGATGACTCAAGATGTGAGTATATGTTAGCATGGCTATATTACAAAAAGAGCTTAGATATGTATACATCATTAGGAAATAAAGATTATGAAGATAGCAAAGATATATTAAGTAAAATGCCAAATTTAAATATAGATTTACACAAGTCATTAATAGCAAAATTTGAATTAGAAGAAAAAGCAGAAGAAGATGATGAATATGTTCCTATATATATACTACAAATAAATGAGGATATAGATAGCATGTTTGAAGAATGTATAACGGATATGATAATAGATAAATAAAAAAGAAAGCAAAAGCTTTCTTTTTTTATTTACAAGGAAATCATATTATAAATAATGAAGTGTTTAGCTGACACATTTATCAAGCAAAGTAAATTTTTATTTAAGATTTAGATATAAAAAATTGTATATAAATGATATAAGTGAAAACTAGAATAAGGCTTTCATGTTTAGTAATATCATTTTCCCTTTTGATGAATATAAAGGCTAAAATAGTAGCAATAATTGTAAATATACTATCGAAAATTAATTTACTATCTATAGCTATAGGATTTATTAATGCTGGAATAGCAATTACAAATAATATATTAAATATATTAGACCCAATTATACTTCCAAGAGCAATATCACCTTCATTCTTACATGAAGCTATAATAGATGTTATAAGCTCAGGAAGAGATGTTCCAATAGCTACTATAGTAAATCCTATAAGTCTACTACTTATATCTAAGTAATCAACTATATTAAGGCAAGAATCAACAACCATCTTTCCTCCTGTAAATATAGCCAATAAACTAAAAATATTTATTAATATATCATAAAATTTAGTATTATCTTTAAACTTAATAATGTTATTACGAATTAAAGGTATAGATTCTCTATAATTATTAATTGGTGAAAAAGAAAACATATAATAAGTAAAGAGTAGTAATAGTAATATACCATCAAATCTCCCCAAAGAATTATCCATAGATAACAATAATAAAGTTATAGAGCAAAATATTAAAAATAGAAATTCCATTTTTAATATAGAATTATCAACACGTAAAGTTTTTATAAATCCCAAAGCTCCAACTACCATAAGTATATTAAATAAATTAGAACCTATAATATTACCTATACATAGACCATAAGATCCATTTAACGATGATATAAGACTAACTGACAATTCAGGAGAGCTAGTCCCAAATGCAACTATAGTAAGTCCCATAAAAAATGGATTAATATTAAAGGTTTTTGATATATTAGCTGCAGAACTTACAAAAAAGTCGGCACCAATAAAGAGTAATAAAAACCCTGTGATTAAAAATATATAAGTCAATATAAAACCCCCAAGTATATATAAAACCTTCAAGAAATTATTAAATTTCATGAAGGTTTTTTTATTTTTAATTTTACAGTAGCTTGTTTCTAGACATGAAAAATGTTATAACTAAACAAATTAAAGTTGTAATTAACATAACAATCCAAAATCCATTTACATCATTAGCATAAGGTATACCCCCAACGTTCATACCAAAGAACCCTGATACAATAGTTGGTATAGTAGTTATTAATGTTACAGATGTAAGAAATTGCATAACGCCATTTTGGTTGTTGCTTATTATAGCACTAAATGCATCCATGATTCTACTTAGTATATCTCCATAAATTGTTGCCATTTCAACAGCCTGTCTGTTTTCTACTAAAACATCTTCTAGTAAATCTTCATCTTCTGAGTATTTTTTTATACTACTTGTACGAACCATTTTATTTAAAACAAGTTCATTAGCTTTAAGTGAAGTAGAGAAGTATACTAGTGACTTTTCTAATTCAAGAAGCTGTATAAGTTGTTTATTTTTCATAGAATTATATATTTCTTTTTCTATAATAGTTGTCATCTTATTTATTCTTCTTAAGTAGTGCAGATAATAAGTTGCATTTTTATGCAGAATTTGAAGTATGAATCTAGTTTTCTTATAAGTGTAAAACTCTTTAATATGACCTACTATAAAATCATTTAAGATTTTAGTTTGAGCAGTACAAACAGTTAGTAATGCATTTTCAAGAAGAATTATACCTAAAGGAATAGTAGTATAATGAGAAGATTTATCATCACTTTCATCAACAGGTATATCTATAAGTATAAGTGTATGATTATCTTCAACATCTATTCTTGATCGTTCCTCTTCATCTAGTGCAGATTTTATACTATCTATATCTATATTTAGTAAATTAGCAATTTCGTTAATTTCACTTTGGTTAGGTTCAACAAGATTTATCCAACATCCTTCTTCAAAAGAATTTAGTTTTTCCAATTTATTGTCAATAGTTTTATAGTATCTTATCATTTGAAACCATCCTTTATTAAGTTTTATATAAATCTCATCACTTAATATTATCTATTAAATAGTTGATTTATATAAACAAAATAAAAAAATTAACTAAATAAAGACAATAAATAAGTGATGGTTGTTAAGTTCTGTCCTCCCAAAGGACTATGGTCCATTTTCCATCACTCTCCTAAAAATATTCTATTATATTTAATTTAGCATTTTTATAGGATTGTTTCAATATATTTTTAAAATATTATGTATAATTAATATGTATAAAAGATACATTATGTGGAACAATTACAAAATAGTAACTAGAATATAGTTCGAATTAAGACTATAATTAAATTAGTAAAGAGAATAAGTTTAAAAATTTAGAAAATTAAACTAAATTTAATTTCATAGAAAATTCACAGTATATTCACATAAAGTGGCTATAATATAAATAAGAGGAGGGATAAATAGAAATGGGTATAGTAATAATAACATTAGCAGTAGTTGGAGTTATGTATGGACTAACATTTGTATCTTATTTATCAGAGAGCAAAGTACTAGATGAATTAGTTTCTGAAAACTAGTATTTTATATATATAATATTTAATAAAAAAGAGTATCCTTATAGTTAATACTATGAAGATACTCTTTTTACGCTTAAGGATATTTTAATACTTTAAAAAATGCGGATAACTTCTGAATGTAAGTAATATCAATAAACTGGTTTTGAGCGTAAAAAAGATTTTTAGCAACGGACGAAGTCGTTGGCGACATGAGCGAAGCGAATTTTTTATTAAATAACATTTTGATTGTATTAATAAATTGAATTTACATAGATATACTACTTTGAATTATTAAATATAAATAGGCAACCTCTAAAATAGAGATTGCCTTTTATATTATTTATTAGCTTGTCTTGACTTGTTGTATCTTAATCTATCGTGTTCATTTAAGAATTTCTTTCTAAGTCTTATAGCATCTGGAGTTATTTCAACTAACTCATCATCTTCTATAAATTCTAAAGCTTCTTCTAAAGTAAATGTTCTAGCAGCTTGTAATTTAACTGCATCATCAGTACCAGAAGCACGAACGTTAGTTAATTTCTTGTTCTTACAAGGGTTAACAGTCATATCTTCTTTTCTTGAGTTCATACCGATTATCATACCTTCGTAAACATCAACAGCAGGATCAACAAACATTTGAGCTCTTTCGCTTAAAGCGTTAAGTGCATAAGCCATAGTTGAACCAGCAACTTGAGATATTAAAACTCCGTTAGTTCTTCCTGGCATTTCACCTTTGTGTTCTTCATATCTTTCAAATGATCTAACTAAAGAACCTTCTCCACGAGTATCATTTATGAATTCACTTCTGTATCCTAATAATCCTCTTGTAGGAGCTATAAATGTTATTTTAACATAATCTCCTTCGATTTCCATAGCTTCCATCATAGCTTTTCTTAAGTTTAATTTGTTTATAACAGTTCCTGAGTAAACTTCTGGACAGTTAACTATAACTCTTTCCATTGGTTCCATTAATTTTCCGTTTTCATCTTTTATAAATAAAACTTCTGGCTTAGATACACCTATTTCGTATCCTTCACGTCTCATGTTTTCAAGTAATATAGATAAGTGAAGTTCTCCACGTCCAGATACTCTGTATCCATCAGTTGTATCCATTGGCTCAACCTTAAGACCAACGTTAACTTCTAATTCTTTGTCTAATCTATCTTTTAAGTGTCTAGTAGTTACGAATTTACCACTCTTTCCTGCAAATGGAGAATCGTTAACTAAGAAGTTCATAGATAATGTAGGCTCTTCTATGTGTATCATTTCCATTGGTAATGGATTGTCAGCATTACATATAGTTTCACCTATAGATATATCAGCCATACCAGCAACAACAACTATGTCACCTGCATAAGCTTCATCTTTTTCAACTTGCTTTAATCCTTCATAAACTGTAAGTTTAGTTATTCTACCTTTAGCAACAGAACCATCAGCTTTACATATAGATACTGTTTCTCCATTTTTAACAGTTCCTTTGTAAACTCTACCTATACCAAGTCTTCCTACATAATCATCGTATGCAAGAGCAGATATTTGAAGTTGTAGAGGTTCTTCGCTATAATCTGGGTATGCTTCAACATGTTCAACAACAGTTTCGAATAATGGAGCTAAGTTTTCACTTTCATCATCCATTTCTTTTTTAGCTATACCTTGTTTAGCTATACCGTATATTATTGGGAATTCACATTGCTCATCAGTTGCATTTAAGTCAACGAATAAGTCAAATACTTCATCAACAACTTCTTCAGCTCTTTGATCTTGCTTATCTATTTTGTTTATGAATAATATTGGTCTAAGTCCAGCTTCTAAAGATTTTTGTAAAACGAATCTTGTTTGAGGCATTGGACCTTCACTAGCATCAACTAGTAATATAACTGTATCAACAGTTTTTATAACACGTTCAACCTCAGAAGAGAAGTCACTATGTCCTGGTGTATCAACTATATTTATTTTGTAATCCTTATAGTTTATTGAACAGTTTTTAGAATATATAGTTATACCTCTTTCGGCTTCAAGGTCATTACTATCCATTACACAATCTTTTACTACTTCGTTATCTCTAAATGTTCCAGATTGATGTAAGAATGCGTCAACTAAAGTTGATTTACCAGCATCAACGTGGGCGATAACTGCTATGTTTATTATTTTATTTTTTGACATATATTTTGCTCCTTTCAGCTTAAAATAACTTTTTAAGTATAGCACAAATATAGGGGTGTATACAAGATACTAGTACTTAAAATAAAAGAAAGTTAAAGGAAGAATGTTTATATATTTTATGTAAAAAATAAAATTTTAAAGTCGATTTATATAAAAATACATAATAAAATATAAAATTCTACATAAGGAAAATGTTTTAAGTAATTAATTATATATTTTTATTAAATATAATGATGATGTAGTGGAGTAGGTTAGATAATAAAAAATTTAATTAAAAATTATAAATATTTTTATTTTTTTTAATTTAAAATAGTATAAAGAAAATTAAAATAATTAAGATAGATATGTAATATAGAATAATATAGTTTATATGAAAAAGAATCTCCAAAATAAAAAGGAGATTCTTTCAGATTATTATTAAAATTAGGTTTATATTTCGTTAGCAGCATCATAAGCAGTTTTTATAGCATTTTCAATGTCAGAAGCTTTATCTTTACAATCGCCGATTTTAACTACTTTTATATTATTTTCTAATAATTTATCAACATCAAATTTGTTAGGTCTTGCACCTATTGCCATAACAACATAATCACAAGGAATTTTAACTTCATTATTATCATTTTCACAAAGTATAGAATCTTTATATATTTCATTTACCTTATGGTTAGTATATATTTTTACATTGTGTTTAGTAAAATTATCCATTAATGTAGGAAGTATAGTATTACTTTCACCTTTAGCTATACTATTATCCATCTCAATTATAGAAACTTTATTTTTAGGTTCACTACATAAGTATTCGGCAACTTCACAGCCTACCATACCTCCGCCGATAACAGCTATATTACCAAATACTTGTTGTTCTCCACTTAATATTTTCCATGAATCGCATACTATCGGATTGTTATATCCATTTATATTTGGTATAACATTACTTGCTCCTACAGCAACTAATACAACATCTGGATTTAAAGTTAATAAATCTTCTTGAGTTACTTTTTTACCAAGTTTTAGGTCTACATTTTGAGAAACTACTGAGTGTGTTAAAAACTTAATAGCTCTTTTAATTTCATTTTTTCTAGGAGGTATGCATGCTAAATTTAATTGACCCCCTAAAGATGTATTTTCATCAAATAAAATAACATCATGACCTTTTAAGCTTGCAACACGAGCTGCTTCAAGACCAGCAGGTCCTCCACCTACAACTACAACTTTTTTCTTAGTTATAGCTTTAGTAATTTTTCTAGTTTCCTCATATCCATTCTCAGCATTTAATATACAACTTAAAAATTTACGGTTTTGGATATTATCAGTGCAGCCTTTATTACAAGATATACATTGGCGTATATCTTCAATTTTATTATCTTTTGTTTTATTTACCCAATCAGGATCAGCAAGTAAAATTCTACCAAGGCCTATTATATCTACTTTATTAGCTTCTAAAATACTTTCAGCCATTTTAGGATTAAATATTCTACCAACTGTACTAACTGGAATATTTACTTCTTTTTTTATTTTAGACGCAATATCAACAAAGAATCCATATGGTTGAATACCCATAGGAGGGATAGTATCTGCCATATTACCAGTATGGTTTGCTTGAGCTACATGAAGCATGTCAACACCAGCTTCTTCTAACCATTTAGCAAATATAGGAGCCTCATTTAGATTTATTCCACCTTTACCTCTTTCAGGAGTAACAACTGAAAACTTATAATCAATAGGCATACCAGGAACAGCTTTTTTTAATGATTTTACAAGTTGTAGTGCAAATCTTGTTCGGTTTTCTAATGTAGCTCCAAATTTATCATTTCTTTTATTTAAAATAGTACTACATAATGAACCTACCAATCTATCTCCATGTACTTGGATTATATCAACTCCGGCTTTTTGAGCACGAATTGCACAATTGCACATTTTATTTATAATATCATTTAGAGAATCTTCGCTAACTTCATTAACAAAGTGTTTCATATCATGATGTAACTTTTCTCTAACAGCTTTCATATCTCCACTAGCAAACAGGCTATTTATAGCATCACAGTCATACTCAGGATGGAAGATTTGAACAGCAACCTTTGCACCATGCTTATGTATTGAATCGCATAATTTCTTGAAACCACTTATTTGACTATCGTCATATAATTTTGGAGTAGGAGAGAAGCTATTAATAGGAGCAACATCACCTATTACAATGTATGAAACACCGCCTTTAGCTAATCTTTCATAAAAACTAATACTTTGAGTAGTTATGCTACCATCTCTACCTTCATATCCAGTAGTTAGAGGAGGAAACATAACTCTATTTTTTAGAGTAATATTTCCTACATTAATTGATTCTAAAAGTTTCATATAAATCACCCCACAAATTTATTTATTACTAACTAATCTACAAAACTTAATAATTGCATCTTCACATTTACTTCTAGCCTCTATACTTGAAAAGTTATGATTTCCACCTTCAATTTGTATATATGTTGTTTTTTGATTTTCGTAACAATTTAAGTACGATTGACAAGTGGCATCGTCAACTAAATTATCCTCAGTACCTCTTATAATTAATACATCTTTGTTATATCCCTTAGAATTTGAAAATGGTTCATAATTGTATAAATCATAATTAAAATCAATATTAAACTTTAAACCTTCCATATTAACATACTGTATAGACTGTTTTTTTAATTCATCAGATCGTTCCCTACATCCATCCCACATACCAGCACCAGGGCACATAAGTATTAATCCAATAGGTTGAATTTTGGGTGCAACACATGAAGCTACATATCCACCCATACTATGTCCAGATAAAATAACGCGGTTAGGTGAAGTTACTTTAGAACTAATTAACCAATTATAAACATCAATAGTATCTTCTATAAGTCCAGTAAAAGTCATTTCTTCAAATTCTCCATCACTTTCACCACAACCATAAAAATCAAATCTAATACATCCAAATCCATTAGACTCAAGAACTCTTGATAAATGAGTGTGTGAATATTTATATCCTGACATATTTCCACCAAATCCATGAAGGTTTAATACAATAAATGGATTTTCTATATTGTTAGGAAGATTAAGAATACCTCTTAATGTATTATTTTTTCTATTTTTTATTTCTGTAAATTTAATCATAATTACACTCCTAGTATTAGTTATATTTTAGATATATTTGAATTTTTTCTTTTTATTGTTAATTCTTTTAACATTTCTTGAGTTTTCTTCTTACTTAAAGGATATATAAAGAATAATGCTAATACTGCAACCATATATCCTACAGAATAAATTCCTGTATACGTTTTCCAAAGGTTTAAAGAAACTTCTGTAGTTTGAGTAGAAACATGTACGTTATATCCTATAAATGCAAGTATAAAGCTACTTAAACTAGAACTTAAAGCAGATGCAAGTTTTCTAAAAAATGAATATGTTGAATAAATTATACTTTCATTACGAGTTCCAGTTTGTAATTCTTGATAATCTATTGCATCATTTACCATAGCCCAAATAAGGATTTGAAAACCTGAAGCACCTATGTAGCAAACTCCATTAATTATTATAAATAGAACAGGATTTTCTATTGGAAATAAAAATAAAACTCCGTAAACAATAGCAGCAAAACCTGCACCATACATACACCATTCTTTTTTTCCGAATTTATTGGCAACAAATTTAGTACCGATAAAAGTAATTATTGAATAAACAGTACTTAACATACCTGATACAGCCATTATTTTTACATTCCCAAAATAATCTTTAAATAAATAAGTATTTAGTCCATTAACAACACTAGCAGCTATCATACCGATTAAACTAGCTATAATAACTCCTAATAAAGCTCTATTTTTTGATATATTTTTTAAGATTTTAAAATAATTAAATTTTTCTTTTTCTATATGAGGCAATTCCACACGTTCCTTACACCATACTGATGTAACTTGCAAACAAAAAACACTTATACAAGCACAAATAATAGCTAATAATAAAAAGTTTGAAGGTACAGGTACATTGTCTTTATATAAAAATAAAGGTCCAACAATAACTATAACAGTCATAAAGATAGTACCACCTAAACTTCTATATCTTGATAAGTCTGTACGGTGATTTACATCATCTGTCATAACGCTTGATAATGATCCAAATGGAACATTTACACAAGTATACATAGCTTCATATAAAACATATGTAATTAAAATATATGCAAGTTTTAATCCATAGTCTAAATTTGATACATTCAAAAATCCAATACACATTAATATTGCACATGGAATTGAAAATGTTTTAATCCAAGGTATGAATTTCTTGCCAGGTTTGGACTTACGAGAATCAATAATTGCACCAATTATAGGGTCATTTATAGCGTCCCAAAATTTAGTTATTAGCATTATTGTACCTACATGAATGGGGTTAACTTTGAGAACCAGTGTATAAAACACTGTTAAAAACATAGCTCTAAATTGCTCCGTACAACAACAACCTAAATCTCCTAGAGTATATCCAACTTTATCTTTCATTGAAAAACTTTGCATAATATACCTCCACAATAATATTAAATATAATTATTACAAATAAAGTTGAGAAAATAATAATATTTATTTGTAATTAAATTGTCTCATATTATAAAATAAAATTATATTCAGAAATTGATATAAAATTATCAAAAGTTGATATGTTAAAAAGGTAGGGGTATATTAATGACATACAAAGATAACTATTATGTAAATAAAATTACTTTTTATAATATAAAAAGTAAGCAAATTAAATCAAATGAGTATTACAAAATATTATTTATATTTGAAGGTAATTGTGAAATTAAATGGGGATATAAATCTCAAGAGGGAAATAAAGATAGTATTATTTTAATAAGTCCTAATAATAATATTGAAGTGGGATTAAAATTAAATCAGCCTCTTACAATTTATGAATTAGTTATTAATACTGAGTTATTAAATATATTATCTGATGAAGAAGTTAATTTAGTTAAAAGTTTTAACACTGTACCTTTTGAGTGTAGCGTAGTAAATGCAAATACTGAGACAACAATGTTAATTAACTCGTTGTGCTAGTTAAATTTAATCATTGAAAATCCTAGGTTTTACTATATGAAACTACAGTAGTCAAAAAACTATATATAGTATTTTCAATATATTTAGCGATTAACTAGCACAACAGATTAATTAAAAATATATTAAAAAAATTATTTACCTCAAAAGATAATAAGCATGAGTTTGCAGATAGTATTTATATTAAAAGTATGCTATCGATTGTTGTTGTGCTTATACTTAGATCATGCATATATGCAGAACCAAAACAAAAAATTAAAAGAAATACGCCTTTTCTTATTGATGATATATTTGCATATATAAATAATCATATAACAGAGGAGATTTCACTAGACTGCCTAGAAAGAGAATTTTATGTAAGTAAATTTCATATATCTAGGGAATTTAAAAAATTAACTGGAACAACACTACATCAATATATAGTAAAAGCTAAATTAGATTTATGTAAAAAGCTTATAGAAGAAGGTAAGTCAATTACTGATATAGCACAAATTTGTAATTTAGGTAGTTATAATAATTTATTTCGTGTTTTTAAAAAAGAATTTGGGATTACTCCTAAAGAATACTATAATGAAATAAAAAAATATAAGTAACATGTTTTAATAAGATAAAATATAGAAAAGTTTTTATAAAATAGGAAAAGTCCCTTAAAAATTTAAGGGACTTTTTCTATTTTATAAATTTACTTAGAATTACATAATAAATTTCTCGACCATATTTTAAAAATTTATTATTCTAGCTATATATTTAAAATATATATCATATTAAATGACAATAAATATCAAATACAAAAAAGCAAATTATAGATACGAAATTACAAATACATATAAAAATGAAATAGATACAATAGTAGTGTAATAAAGAGAGAGGGAGAGTAAATAATGGAAAAAGTTATAAGTAAGTTATTAGGATTAGAAATTTCAAGATTAGAAGATTGTAGTGGTTTAAATACTGCTAAAGAAATAATACAACAACCAGATACTTGGAGAGAATCAGTTAAAAACTTAATAAAAAATAAAATAGAAATAAAATCTTTTATAGATTCTTTCTTATCTAAAAAGGAATTTAGAATAATACTAACAGGAGCAGGAACATCAGCTTTTGCAGGTGAAGTTTGTGAACCATATTTAACAAGTTTACTAAATAAAAGAGTAGAAGCTATAGCTACAACAGACTTAGTAGCAAGTCCTAAAAGCTATTTTATAAAAGATATACCAACACTTTTAGTATCTTTTGCAAGATCGGGTAATTCTCCAGAAAGTGTTCATGCAGTTAATCTTGCAAGTCAATTAGTAGATGACTTATATCAAATAGTAATAACTTGTAATGAAAATGGAAAATTAGCAAAAAACACAGTAAATGATGAAAAAAGCTTACTTCTTTTAATGCCACCTCAAACTAATGACTTAGGATTTGCAATGACTAGTAGTTTCACGACTATGGTTTTAAATGCTATGGCAGTATTTAATATAAATAATATAGAAAATTTCTCAAGTGATGTAGATAAATTAAGTAATTCAGTAAATGATTTTATAGAAAATAATATAGAAAAAGTTACAAGCCTTGCTAATGAAGACTTTGAAAGAATAGTATACTTAGGTTCATCAACTTCTAAGGGTATAGCAAGAGAAAGTGCCCTTAAAGTATTAGAACTTACAGCAGGTAAAGTTAATGCAAGTTATGATACTCCACTTGGGTTTAGACATGGTCCAAAGTCTGTAGTAGATGATGAAACTGTTAGTGTAATTTATATATCTAATGATGAATATACAAGACAATATGACTTAGATTTAGCTAAAGAAATGTTAGCTCATAAGAAAAATGATAAGGTAGTAATAGTTGGAGATAACATAGAAGAGGATATACTTAATAAAGCTGACTATGTATTTAATGTTGAGAATATAAATTACAATGTTGAGAATAAAGTATTATTGCCACTTCAACAAATAATATTTGGGCAAATGTTATCATTCTTAAAGTCAGTAAATTTAGGTATAACACCAGATAATCCGTGTCCAACAGGTGAAGTAAACAGAGTAGTTCAAGGGGTAATATTACACGAGTTAGTATAAGTATATAACTTAAAAATAGATAAATATATTGGGAATTTTAATTTTATATAAATAAGTTATTAAAAATAGTTAAATGAATTTTAAAGACTGAGGGGGTAACTTTAATATGAGTTTAATATCAACTAAAGAAATGCTAATAAAAGCGCAAGAGGAGGGTTACGCAGTACCTGCCTTTAATATACACAATTTAGAAACAATTCAAGTCGTATTAGATGCTGCACGTGATTTAAAATCACCAGTAATACTTGCAGCAACACCATCAACTGTAAAATATGCAGATGAAAATTACTTACTAGCTATAATAGAAAAAGCTAGCGAGATAAACAATATACCTCTTACATTTCATTTAGACCATCACGAAAATGTAGAAGATATAAAAAGAATAATAAAGCTTGGATGTAAATCGGTTATGATAGATGCATCAAAGTATGAATTTAGAAAAAATGTAGAAATAGTTAAAGACATAGTTGATTATGCACATAAGTATGGAGCAACGGTTGAAGCAGAGCTTGGAAAATTAGGAGGAGTGGAAGATGACTTAAAGGTAGATGAAAAAGATTCTTTCTTAACAGATCCTAATGAAGCAGTAGAATTTGTAAAAGCTACAGGAGTAGATTCATTAGCAGTTGCAATAGGTACAGCACATGGACTTTATAAAAGTGAACCAAAACTAGATTTTGATAGGCTTGAAAAAATAAGAAGTATGGTAGATATACCCTTAGTACTTCATGGTGCATCAGGAGTTCCTTATGATGCAGTACAAAATGCCATAGAAAAAGGTATATGTAAAGTTAATATAGCAACTGAGCTTAAAATACCATTTTCTAATGCAATAAAAGAATATTTCAATGAAAATCCTAATGCTTCAGATCCAAGACAATATTTAGTACCAGCAAAGAAAGCAATGTATGATGTTGTTGTTGAAAAGATAAAAATGTGTAAAAGTGAGAACAAAGCATATAATTGCAATTATAACCTTTAATCCAGCAATAGATACTTTATATTAAGATTTACGCAGTTTGTCTTTACAATATTAAAGAATTTAAAAATAAGATAGAAAATATACTATTAAAAAAATATGTTGCTTAAAAATTTATTTTTCTTAAAGATAATAGGGTATCTAAAATAAAAATTTGGATACCCTTTATTTTTTAATTATAAATAGATTTAGAGTATTCAGTAGGTGAAATATTAAAATATGATTTAAATTTTTTTGAAAAATAATGAATAGAAGAAAAGCCAAGCATTTCAGATATTTCACTAAGTGTATGGGTAGAGTTTCTTATAAGTTCTTTACTTTTGCTTAATTTAAGCTCATTTATATAATTTTTTGCAGTATTGTTCATATTTTTTCTAAATAAGGAATGTAGCATAGAAGTACTTATACAAAAATGTTCACACAAAGTACTTACAGAAATCTTTTCGTAAATATTATCATCAATGTATAAAAGTATATCATTTAATAACTCATTTTCATAAGTTTGTTGCATATGAGTAGTAGGCTTAGAATGGAAGTGTGAATTATCAAGTCTAAGCATTTGTATAATAAGTTGTTTTAAATAGCAAAGAGATAAATCATTACTGTATAGATTGTCATTAGAAAGTTCTTCTATAAGTTTTGTTACTATAAAATAAGAATCTCTTTTAAGAGAAAAAATTTTATTACAAAGTAAATCAGCATGATTAAAATTCATTTTAAAATTTATGGTTAAATAAGAGCTACTAATTTTTTCAAATGTTGATTGAGTATGAAATTGCATTGGAGCATAAAATATTAAATCACCTTGCTTTAGATGATAAGACACTCCATCAATTGTAGTTAATAATTCACCTTTATCAACATAAGTAAGTTCCCAATAAGAATGTTTTTCTCCTGAAAAATTATAATTTGTACCTTTTTCTTGATAAAATTTAGTGTATATCTCACTAATATCTAAAGATGATGATATATTAGAGTAATTAAAAGGATTATCTAACTTAATAGATTTAAACTCAGTATTTGTTAATACTTCAACACTAGCTTCATCTGAGATTGATATAAGATTAAAATATATTCCTTTTTTTATATGTAAGCTTCGATTTATTATAAAAGATTTTATATTATTACTATCAAAAGATACTAATATCATTACAACGCCTTTTGTAACTTTAATAAAAGTATAATCATTTGTAACTAACTTAAGATTATCAATGGACTTATTATTTAAATTTATTTTATGGCTTGAACTAAAATCCATATCATCATAAATTATATCCCCAAAATCTTTAAAAGCTGGATTACTTGTTTTAATAAACATTATATCCCTCCGTAAATACTTAATTATTAAGTTACACTTAAATTATATAAGATATATAATACCAAAACAATTAAAATGAAAAATTCATTTTAATTATGCCTTAAACAATATCTCTTAAATTTTAATTCACATAAATATGTTAATTGAAATTAATTTTAGCAATATTTCTTATTATAAGTTATGTTTATTTAATTTATATAATTCCAACTTAGAATTACAAAATGGTAAAGATAGTTACAGTTTATATATTATAAAAAATAAAAATTTCCTAAATATGTTATTATACAAATTGATTATATGGACAAAATAAACTTGACAAGAGTATTTAGATAAAATGTAAATCTAGTAACTTGTTAATATAATACATAGAGAGGAGACATAACTATGAAAGCAAACGTAGATAAAGATACTTGTATAGGATGTGGGGCATGCCCTTCAATATGTCCAGAAGTATTTAGCATGGATGATGATGGATTAGCTAAAGCTATAGACTCAGAAATACCTGAAGATGTACAAGAAAGTGCAAAAGAAGCTAGAGACGGTTGTCCAGTAGATGCAATAGACATAGACTAATAGAAAATCCCCTGTGAAATCAGGGGATTTTTAAATTACATAATCTAACGTATACTCACTAAGTTTAAAGGAATTAAATGAATCATTTAAAACTGGTTTTAATTTACACTTACCATTAAGATTACATGAAATACTATCAGAAGAAAAATATTCTACAATATTTAAATTATCCTTAGCAATTTCAAGTAGAGCTTCTAAATTAATATCTTTAGGATTCATAATCAACTTAGCCCCACCATTTCTTCCTTTAGAAGAATAGATATAATTATTTTTAGCTAATTTATATATGATTTTTTTTTTATGATTAGTAGACAAACCTAAAATAGAGGAAAGTTCATCTACAGTAAAAATTTCATTTGGGTGATTTCCTAAATATATAAGTATTCTAAAGCTGTAGTCTGTAAATTTCGATAAATACATAATTACTCCTTAATAAAAATTTATTATATATTATAAAATATAAGATTAAACATATATCAAAAAAATATTAGTTTTAATATAAATTTTAAAAATATTTAATAGAAAATTAAATATTTTTAAAAGTGTAACATACGTTACAGATTTATTTTATCTTTCTATATATAATGTGTATATGAAATAAACATTAAAAATATTGGAGGAAAAAATATGGAAAATAAAATGTTTTGTTTTCAATATCGATACTTAATCTAGCAGTTTTATAAATATAATATTAATTATAAATTAAATCCCAAATTATATAATAATAACCAAAAAAATAACTAGATATATTATATTAATAAATCTAGCTATTTCTAAATATCTTAATTTGCGTCATATTAATATTGTGAAGTAACTTATTTTAAATTTATCTTTATTTCAGTTACCAGTTCACTACTTCCATTTAAATTTTCTTTATATGCCAAAACTGTTATATACTTCATATCTTGACCTATATTATTTAAATAATAATCACCATCATAAGTATCACCACTTGACATGCCTAATCCTGCACCACTCAGTATATTTCCTTGGTCATCTTTTACTTCAGCATATAATCCTATATTTTCCTTAGATGATAAATTTAGATTAAGTGAAGTTTGAGTTAGTACAACTTTTTGAACTGTAATACCATCTTGTGTTACTTTTGGTCTTATTGTTTTTGTTTTACTTATATTAGATTTAACAGGGAATTCTAGTGACCAAGGACCATTAATATCTTCAATATGATTATATTCATGTGTCTCTCTATCGTAATCTACTGCTTCTAAGTTAAATTCCATTTTAAATATATCATACTCATTACTTTCATCTATAAATGGCTTAAAATCTATTAGCATATTACCTTTCAAAGTGTATTCATCTATGTAGTGAAATCTAGGATAAGCAAATGTATAATTTTGCATTTTTTTATTATTTATAGAAAATTCCCAATCTCGTCCTACTAACTCTAAGCTATCAGCAAATGACTCTCTAGGATCATAAACAATAGTTTTTGCATATTTACTTTCTTCAAATGGGACATCCGTTTTTAGTTCTAGCTCCATAAATATTTGATTCTTACTATATACTACTTTATCAATCTTTACAGTAAGTCCATCTTTAGAAAATGATTTATTTACTTCTGTATAGCTATCTAATAAATTATCATTATTATTTAGAGAGTTTTGTATCATTTGTAACATACTTCCTAATATAGGTACATTGTAAGCCAGTGATTTATTTAAAACTCCTACACTACTTAATCCAATTCCAACTATACAAATACTAGCAGCCACTGATATATTTTTTTTGAATTTATTTTTAGTTTTAATTTGTATTCTCATTTTTTTCTTTAATTTATCTTTATCAATATTTAAATCCTCGTATTTATCTAAATCCATATCAACATTATTTAATAGTTTAAAATTATCTTTCATAATTTATATCTCCTTATAATTTAAAGTTTTTTTTATTTTCTTTCTACCCCTGGATAGCCTACTATATAAGTTTGTAACATTTGTTTTATTTGTTTTGGCTATCTCCTCAAGTTCATAACCCTCAATATAATATTTAATAAATAATTCTTTATCTTTATTATTTAGACAACGTAAAATATCTTCTACATCTTCATTTATCTCTAATTTTACTAAGTTTTTATCTATATAGTAAATTTCATTGTTTATTTCTGTTTGTTCATATTTAGCTAAATACTTTTTTCTGTAATTAATTGATTTATATTTAGCAATGGCACATATCCAATTTTTAAAGGTGTTTTTATCCTTATCATATCCATTAATACTTTCCCAAATAGATAGTAAAACATCATTTATACATTCTTCTTCGTAATTTATTAAAGTCCCTAGATGTTTTCTTACTACGGATGCTATGATTCCACCATAATTATCTATCAGCATATCCATTCCCTTAGGATTTTTTTTCTTTATATATTTAATCAATAGTTTATCTTGCAATTTATCTTCCTCCTAACATTTTGTAAAAGCTTTTACATTATTTAATTCAATTTTAATTAATAAAATCTGACACAAATAGAAAAATAATTTTTATTATTTTTTTATTTGCAACTCATTTAATGATTATATCTAAAAAAAGCACAAAAAAAGATGCCATAACTGTATTTATAACACCTTTATAAAACTATCAATTATTTTATTTCTAATTCACATTATATAATAATTGTAAACCTTATTATTATATTATAAACTTTATTGAATAATTTACCAACTAAAATAGTTATTATAGTTTATAACGTATTTTATATTTTAATTTTAGGCTCTGTTAGCTAACTTCGTGATTAATTATATATCCAAGTTCGCAATTGTTATATAATGCGAATTAAATGTTATAGTTACTTAGTGTGTTCACGAAAATATTTAATTTAGCAGATACTTTTTAAAATTTAAGATTAAATTTATATAAATTTGCATTATAATTTTAATATGTCAGATTAAAGGTGGTGATTTTTAATGGATATTCTTATAGGTATATTTGTAGCTATTGCAGATTTTGTACTAACTTTATTTGCAGGTGATGATGTCCAAAAAGTTTCAAAGTTTTTAAAGAAAAAAGGCTTAATCTGATATAAGCGATGTTAACTATTTAAAGTAATAGAGCAATATACCAAAAGATATTGCTCTATTATGATATTTAAACATAGATGAACAATATTAATATATTACGAACAATTTATAGTAAGCTATAAAAGTAACCACATCTTAGAATTCAATGTATTGAAAAGTCTAATGTGTGGTTGTTTTTATGTAATATTTATCACGAAGATGGCTAACAGAGCCTAATTTTAAAAATATTTAATAGAAAATTAAATATTTTTAAAAGTGTAACATACGTTACAGATTTATTTTATCTTTCTATATATAATGTGTATATGAAATAAACATTAAAAATATTGGAGGAAAAAATATGGAAAATAAAATGTTTTGTTTTCAATGTCAAGAAACAGCAGGATGTACAGGATGTACAAAATTTGGAGTATGTGGAAAATCACCAGATCTAGCAAGAATGCAAGATTTATTAATATATACAACAAAAGGATTATCAGAAGTAACAACAAGACTTAGAGAAGAAGGAAAAGAAGTAAGTAAAGATGTTAACCACTTAATAACTATAAACTTATTTACTACAATAACAAATGCAAACTTTGATGATGAAGTATTTTATCAAAGAGTTAAAGAAACTTTAGCGACTAAAGAAGATTTATTAGCTAAATTAGCTAACAAAGAAAACTTATCAGAAGCAGCATTATGGAATGCAGTATCAAATGAAGAAATGGATGTTAAAGTAAACTTATTAAGCAAAATAAAAGATGCTATACTTGGAAGTGGAAAAGAAGCATCAAATATAGATAAAATATTAGATGAAAAATCTACTAAAGTTGGAGTACTTGCAACTAAAGATGAAGATATAAGAAGTTTAAGAGAATTAATAATATATGGATTAAAAGGTATGTCTGCATATATGAAGCATGCTAATGCATTAGGATATGATAGTGAAGATATAAATGCATTTATGCAAGCTACTTTAGCAAAAACTTTAGATGATAATTTAAGTATAGATGAATTAATAGCATTAACTTTAGAAACTGGTAAAGTTGGGGTAGATGGTATGGCTCTACTTGATAGTGCAAATACAGGAACTTATGGACATCCAGAAATAACAAAAGTAAACATAGGTGTTAGAAATAACCCAGGTATACTTGTATCAGGACATGATTTAAAAGACTTAGAATTATTATTAAAACAAACAGAAGGAACAGGAGTTGACGTATATACTCACTCAGAAATGTTACCAGCTCATTACTACCCAGCATTTAAAAAGTATTCTCACTTTGCAGGTAACTACGGAAATGCTTGGTGGAAACAAAAAGAAGAATTTGAAAGCTTCAATGGTCCAATATTAATGACTACAAACTGTATAGTGCCACCAAAGGACAGCTACAAAGATAGAATATATACTACAGGAGCAGCTGGATTTGCAGGTGTTAAGCATATAAAAGGTGTAAGTGAAGATAACAAAGACTTCTCAGAAATAATAGAACAAGCTAAAAAATGTGCTCCTCCAACTGAAATAGAAACTGGAGAAATAGTAGGTGGATTTGCACACAATCAAGTATTTGCACTTGCAGATCAAGTAGTAGATGCTGTAAAAACTGGAGCAATAAAGAAATTCTTCGTAATGGCAGGATGTGACGGAAGAGCTAAATCAAGAAACTACTATACTGATTTTGCAAAAGCCCTACCAAAAGATACTGTAATACTTACTGCAGGATGTGCTAAATACAAGTACAATAAATTAGAATTAGGTGATATAAATGGAATACCAAGAGTATTAGATGCAGGTCAATGTAATGACTCATACTCATTAGCACTTATAGCACTTAAATTAAAAGAAGTATTTGAACTTGAAGATATAAATGAATTACCAATAGCATTTAACATAGCTTGGTACGAGCAAAAAGCTGTAATAGTATTATTATCACTATTATACTTAGGTGTTAAAAACATACACTTAGGACCAACATTACCAGCATTCTTATCTCCAAATGTAGCTAAAGTTTTAGTTGAAAACTTTGGAATAGGTGGAATAACTAATGTTGAAGATGATTTAAAAATGTTCTTACAATAGATATTAAAATAAGGGAGCTATCTTAAAATAAAGATTAGCTCCTTTATTTATTAAAATATTAAAAAGTGATAGTATTTAACTTGTCCTTAGTTTAGTAAAACTAAATAAAACAAAAATTTATATAAACAAAGAATTATATATACTAAACTTAAAAAATTTTAATCTAAACTTTATAAAAATTGTATATAAGTGAAACTATTGGAAATACTGGGTTTAAAGATATAAAAATAAAAATACATAAAAATACACAGAAATAGATTGAAAAAAAAATAAAAATATTTTATAATATTTAGTTTATGAAAATGCACTATACAAATTAAATTCAAGTGTATATAATATTAGTAAATCAAAAAGAAAAGGATGGGATATTTGTGGAGAAGCGGACGCACGCAAAACACATAATACTAATATTACTAGGATCATTAATATTATCATTTGGAATTTATAACTTAAATTATCAAAATAATATAACAGAGGGTGGAGTATTAGGACTTTTATTACTCTTAAAAAACTTATTCAATATAGAACTTTCAGTAGCAAATCTAATAATAGACACAGCCTTGCTTATAATGGCATATAAATTTTTTGGAAAACAATTCTTAATATATTCAATAATAGCGACTTTTAGTTTTTCAACATTTTATGAAGTCTTTGAATCTATAGGACCATTAATACCCGTGTTAAATAGTAAGTTCATAGTTACCATACTTTCAGGATTATTTGTAGGAGTTGGAGTAGGGATAATTGTTAGAAATGGAGCTGCAGCAGGTGGGGATGATGCTCTAGCTATGGTAATTTCTAAAATTACATCCTTAAATATAGGTAATGTTTATATGATAGGTGATGTAGCCGTATTAATGTTATCACTAACATATTTATCAGTATATGATATATTTTGGTCTCTTATAGCAGTGAATATAAGTGGAAGAACTATAGATTTTATATATAATTTTAATAAAAGTAAATTAGTAAAAGTATAACAAATAAGGAGCTATTTAAAAGATAAAACTTTGAGATAGCTCCTTGTTTTTATATTATTCTTTAATTTAATGTACTAATCATAATATATAATCTTTTATATTATAGGTAACCACTGAAAGGTTACGAAAAACCAATAAATTAAAAAAATAATTATAAGACTTATTAAAAAATGATTTTTTGTATATTTAAACTTACTTAAAACAAAGCTTAAGGCTAATCCTATTAAAAAGTCTATTATACATGCAAGTGGAATATAATAGATTTGGTTTAGTTTAAATCCTCCCAAAATATTTATTATAGGCTCATACACAAATATAGTAGGAAATATATGAATTATATCGTTTATATGAGCAGATTTAAAAATTAAAATTTCTATTATATTAAATAAAAATGATAATAAAAGAAAAAGTAATCCACCAAATAGCACTGGTTTTTTTAAGATAAAATTATTTATTTTATTTAGCAATCAATACTCACCTCTTTAATTAAAGTTAATTACTTTAATTTATTATATATTACTAATAACAATAAAATACCTTTTATAGAATTTAAATTATTTTTTATATAGAAGCAAATTAAAATATGAAAAACTTTGCAGAGAACCTATGAATATAAGTAATATGAAAAACTTTGTAAATGCAAAAAATGACATTTTGAAATGCTTCGCCCACGTAGTGGCTCAAGCAACGGATGTATCCGTAGCAGGAGCAAGGATATATCGTTGGCGAAATGAAATGTTTCGCCGACACGTCGCTCAAGCGAAGCGAATTTTTATAAATACTAATAAAAATAACAAATACATAGTAACTATATCACAGTTTTTGAATGAATGAATAATATGTTAATAGGAACCAGTGAAATCCTCTAAAATATTCAATTTAAAAGGTGGTTATTTAATGAGACAGAAAAATATTAAAAAAAATAATAAATTTAATAACTCTTGTAATCAAAATGAATGTAACAATAAAAATTTAATATTTAGTTCTCAATTCAATAGTTGCATATCAGAATGTAATAAGTTCAAAGAAATGGCTAACCAAAAATGTCAACAAGCAGAGTGTGCTATGAATAGGGCAAATAAAATAGCTCAAGAGGCACAGGAAGCAGAAAAAAGAGCTGAAGCTTTAAAACGACAAGCTATAGAGGAATGTAAAAAAGCTAATGAACTTTGGGAATGCTATGAGGAGTCTGCAAACTCAGCTCAGGATTTAATGGAGGAAGCACAATGTTGCTTACAAGAAGCAGCTAAATGCTACAGAGATTGCTATAAAGATGATGTTGGATGCAACTTAGATGATTTTGGATATGATGAAGATGAAGACGAAGACTATGATTGTTATGATGAATGTGGATGTAATCACCATAATCAATGTGGGTGTAACTCAAACAAAGGATGCGGATGTTAAACAAAAAGGTGAACTATTTAAAATAGTTCACCTTTTTATTTATAGGGATTTTATAGCAAATTCAATTCTTTTAAGGCCTTCTAAGACCATAGATCTAGGACAAGCTAAATTTATTCTATAATAGCCATCTCCTCCTATCCCAAAAGAAGATCCATCGTTTAAGGCAATTCTACCTTTATTTATTAAAGCATTTTTTAAATCTTCTTTATCTACATTAAGGTTGCTAAAGTCAACCCATAACAAATAAGTTCCTTCAGGTTTTTTTACTTTTAATTGAGGCATATAATTTTTTATATAATCAATAGCAAAATCAACATTATCTTCTATATATTTAATCAACTCATATAACCAATCTTCACCGTAGTTATAAGCAGCTTCTGTTGCTACTAAACTAAATGCGTTATTTCTTTTTATATCTAATATTGAAAAAGCCTTATCCATAACTTCATAATAATAAGGATTCGAAATTACTAAAAAGGAACTTTGAAGCCCAGCTAAATTAAAAGTTTTAGTTGGAGCCATACAAGTTATAGTATTTTCTCTAAATTCTTTAGAAATAGAAGCAAATGGAGTATGCTTATGATTTTTTAATATTATATCACTATGTATTTCATCAGATATAACTAATACATTATGTTTTAAACAGATTTCTCCTAATCTAGTTAGTTCTTCACGAGTCCAAACCCTACCAACTGGATTGTGAGGATTACAAAGTATAAATACTTTAACATCTTTTATTTTAGCTTCTATATCTTCATAATCCATAACATAGCTTCCGTCATCTAATTTTACTAAAGGGCTTATAACTAAATTTCTTTCATTAGACTCAACGATACTATGAAATGGACTATAAACTGGTTCTTGAATCATTATTTTATCATTTTTTTGAGTTAAGTTTTGTATTAATAAACTAATGCTAGTTATAACTGCAGGGCTAAACATTAACCATTCTTGATTTATTTTCCAACTAAATCTATTGTCAAGCCAATTTACTATAGACTCATTATAAGAAGATGGTCTAGTTGTATATCCAAATATCCCTTGTTCAAGTCTATCTTTTAAAGCTTCCATTACACAAGGTGCTGTTAAAAAATCCATATCAGCTACCCACATAGGAAGTAAATTATTAGTACCAAAATTTTTATTCATTTCAGACCATTTAGCTGAAAAATTGTTAGTTCTATCTATAATTTTATCAAAATTAAATTTCATATTTATTTCCCCCTTAAGCTTTCTTTTACAATCAGCAGTTAATATAATCGTAGCTATAGGATGTCTAAATTTCAATACAAAATAAGTAAATTATAAAATATTATTACAATATTTTATTCATGAGTTGACAAAAAATAATATTGTAATAAGCTTAAATAGGATATACATAATAAAATTAAATAGGAAGGAAGAATATGAAAGAAAAATACTATGAAGAGTTGCTTAATATAAAAACCACAGGAGATCAAAGTTGGGATGAAACTAAGAAATGTTATCATCCATATGAACCAACTCCGTATTTTGCATTAGATAAATTATTTGAAAGTTACTATATAAATGAAAAAGACTCTGTAATTGATTTTGGATGTGGAAAAGGACGACTTAATTTCTATTTAAATTACAATTATAACTGCAATGTTTTAGGAATAGAAATGGATGAAATTTTTTACAACCAATGTATGGAAAATAAAAAAGAGTATTTGAAAAATAATAAAAGAGAAGAAGAAAAAATTAATTTTTTATGTACTTTAGCCCAAGAATATGAAATAAGTGATAAGGACAATAAGTTTTATTTCTTTAATCCATTTTCTGTTCATATATTTATGAAGGTTGTAGAAAATATATTAATATCATTTGAAAATAATCCAAGAAAGATAGATATAATACTTTACTATCCATCAGATGATTATATATATTACTTAGAAAATTGTACACCATTTATGCAAATTGAAGAAGTTAGATTAGATGATTTATATAAAAAAGATAATCAAGAACGATTTTTAATTTATGAGTTAAGTTATTATTAAATAATTATGAATTAGAAAATAAGTAAGGAGTATATAATAAACGTTATATACTCCTTACTTACTTTGCCATATTTATATTAAAGCAAATTTAATATGTAAAAAATATTTTGATAATTTATAAATAAAAACTTTATATTAGAGTATATGATTAAAAAATTTTTAACTAAGAAAAGTAAAATTAGAATATACATAATTTATTTTGAAGATGCACTTTTATATAATTATTTATTAAAAAATGTAAATACTAATTATTATAATAAAAAGTTAGAAGGAGTATATATGAAGCTTAATGAAAATATAAATAATATACAAAATCAAGATATCCTTCAAGGCTTATCAAAAGAAGAAGTAGATAAACGTATAAAAGAAGGAAATTACAATAAAGCTGTAGATGGTGTTTCAAAAACAACTAAAGATATAGTAATAGATAATGTATTTACCTTTTTTAACTTATTGAATCTTGTACTTGCGACACTTATAATACTTGTAAAATCCTATGAAAATGCATTATTTATGGGAATAGTGATATCAAATACTGTTATAGGAATAATACAAGAAATAAGAGCTAAAAAAACTATAGATAAATTATCTTTAGTATCAGCCTCTAAGGCAAAGGTAATAAGAGAATCTAAGGAAGTTGAAATAAATACTAAAGATATAGTATTAGATGACATTATAAAGTTTTCAAGTGGAGATGAAATAAGTGTAGATTCTATAGTTTTACAGGGAAATGTAGAAGTAAATGAATCTTTATTAACTGGAGAAGTCGATGAAATATTAAAAGTAGAAGGAGATACATTGTTATCTGGAAGTTTTATAGTATCAGGGACTTGTTATGCAAAAGCAGATAAGGTAGGGGAAAATAGCTATGCATCTAGAATAACTAAGGAAGTAAAAAAGAGAAAAAAAGTAAACTCTGAGATTATGAAATCTCTTGATAAAATAATTAAATATATAGCAATAGTTATAGTTCCAATAGGATTAATACTGTTTTTAAAACAAATGTATTTATTAGATTATGGATTAAAAAGATCTATAGTAAGTACAGTTGCGGCAGTTATAGGTATGATTCCAGAGGGACTTTATTTACTTACAAGTATATCTTTAGCAGTATCTGTTATAAGATTAGGAAAACGAAAAATATTAGTTCAAGAACTTCATTGTATAGAGACTCTAGCTCGTGTTGACATGATATGCCTTGATAAAACTGGAACAATAACAGAGGGAAAAATGGATGTACGAGAAGTTATAGTATTAGATGAAAAATATAATGATGAAAATATAAATAAGATAGTGGGAGCAATAACTCATACACTAGATGATGAAAATTCAACTTTTAATTCGCTGAGAAGATACTTTAAAGAAAATCCAAATTGGGAATACAAAAATAAAGTACCTTTTTCATCTGAAAGAAAATGGAGTGGTGTTTCTTTTAAAGAAGAAGGAAGCTTTGTAATAGGTGCCCCTGAATTTGTACTAAACGAAGGGTATATAAGTATAAAAGATAAAGTAGAAAAATATTCATCAAAAGGATACAGGGTACTTTTATTATCTAAGTATAATAAGGATTTAACCAATGACAAATTAGATAAGGATATAGAAAAAATAGCACTTATTATAATAGAAGATAAAATACGTGATAATGTAGAAAAGACATTTGAATTCTTTGAAAATCAAGGAGTTGAAATAAAAGTAATATCTGGAGATAATCCTGTTACAGTATCAGAAATATCAAAAACAGCAGGTATTAAAAATGCAGATAAATATATAGATGCATCAACACTTAACACTAAAGAAGATATAAATAGAGCAGTAGATAAGTACACTGTATTTGGAAGGGTAAAGCCAGAACAAAAAAGAGAAATTATAAAATCACTTAAAGATAAAGGCCATACAGTAGCTATGACAGGTGATGGTGTAAATGATGTTTTAGCTCTTAAAGATAGTGATTGCAGCATAGCAATGGCATCAGGTAGTGATGCAGCTCGTAGAACAGCTCAACTTGTCCTTACAGATTCGAACTTTAAATCTATGCCTAATGTTGTAAAGGAAGGACGTAGGGTCATTAATAATATAGAAAAAAGTGCATCATTATTTTTAGTTAAGACAATATATTCATTTTTACTTTCTGTGTTATTTCTTATTATAATGAAGCCTTATCCGTTTGTTCCAATACAATTAACTCTTATAAGTGCATTGACTATTGGAATACCTTCATTTTTCTTTGCACTTGAATCTAATAACAATAAAATAAAAAAGGGATTTTTAAGAAATATAATAAAAAGATCACTATCAGGTGCGTTAACTATAGTAATAAATATATTATGTGTTGCATTTATATCATACAAAATAAATATACCTCATAGTCAAGTATCAAGTATATCTGCTATATTAACTGGATTTACAGGTTTAGTTATTTTGTATAGAGTAAGTATTCCATTTAACAATCAAAGGAAAATACTATTTACATTTATGACAGTATTATTTTTCTCAATAGTAATATTATTTGGAGATAGGTTTATGATATATAAACTTAATTTTGTACAAACTATTATATTAGCAGTGTTTATGATAATAACTCCTATAACTATAAAAATTATATCTAGCATTGTGGATAAAATAAAAATATTAAATAGGGAACATGAAAATCAAATATAGTATTACAATAAAAAGAGCGTCTTAATAAATATTTTAAGACGCTCTTTTATAAAATATTTAATTTTTATTATTATGCTTTTCTGGATGGCAATTAGTAGCATACATTTCTCTAGATTTCTTTAATGTAGAAGTCCATTGATTGTTATTTTCATCTTTTTCTTTTACATTTGTTTGGCTAGTTAAAGATATATTAGCACCAGCCCATTGATTGTTAGATTCACATTTTTGTTTTTTATCCATGGTAGTCACCTTTTCATAATGTATTTGAAAATATTTTGACCAAATAGATACAAAATTATAAATGTAATTTATTGAAAAGTCAGGTCTGCTATAATAAATAATATACAGGAGGGATATTATGGGGAAATGTAAAGATGAAATGATAAAATTAATAAATGGAGAAGTAGAAAAGGTATATATAATATCAGAGTTTGAAACACACTATGATATATCAAAATCTCTTCAAGTTTGGAAATATGATAAAGAAAAAGATATATTATCATATAGTATAGTTACTAAGAACAATATAAAAAGGCCTTATTTTATAAAAATAAAAAATGGAGCAAACTTTGTAGAGAAAAAATATGTAGGAGAAAGCATGGTAGATGATGCAAAGCTTACTATAACAACTGAAGAAGAGGCAATAGATATATTAGGGTTAGAAGTATTAAGTATATAAATAGACTATCTTAAGGGGATACTATGAAGAAAATTGTACTAGGTATATGTTTATTAACCATAATTTTATCATTAAATGGATGTAATAATAAAAATACAATAGAAAGTATTAATTTAAATAAACAAAATAATAATATAGATGTAATACAAAAAGAAATAGAAAATATGACACTAGATGAAAAAATAGGATAGATAATAACTGTTGGAATTGATGGATATACTATAAATGATAAAACTAAAGAGTTAATAGTAGATAAAAAGGTCGGAGGAATTATATTGTTTAAAGATAATATAAATGACTCTAATCAACTACTACAACTTATAAATAATATAAAAGACATTAATTCTAAAAATAAAATACCTCTTTTTATATCTATAGATGAAGAGGGCGGTCGTGTAAGCCGACTAACAAAAGAAATAAAAAAACTACCTTCTAATGAAGTAATAGGTAATATAAATGATAAAAAGTTAGCTTATGATATAGGAGAAACTATAGGATATTCACTAAAAAGTTTTGGATTTAACATGGACTTTGCTCCAGTTTTAGATATAAATAGTAATCATAATAATAAGGTAATAGGTGATAGATCATTTTCAAGTAATAAAAATATTGTGGCAAATATTGGGGTTAGTGAAATAAATGGATTTAAAAGTAGTAATATTATTTCAGTAGCTAAGCATTTTCCAGGACACGGAGATACTGAGGTTGACTCACATTATAAACTTCCTATTATTAATAAAACTTTAGATGAATTAAAAGAAGTAGAATTTGTACCATTTAAAAATGCAATAGAAGAAAATGTTCCATCCATTATGGTAAGCCATATATTACTTCCAGAAATTGATGATATAAATCCTGCCAGTATGTCAAAAACAATTATTACAGATATACTAAGAAAAGATTTAAAATTTGATGGACTTATAGTTACAGATGATATGACTATGGTAGCTATAACTAATAATTTTGATATAAGTGAAGCTTGTATAAAATCTATAAATGCAGGAGCAGATCTACTTTTAATATGTCATGGGTATGAAACTGAGGTAGAGGTTATAAATAATATAAAAGATGCAGTAGATAAAGGAATTATATCTATTGATAGAATAAATGAAAGTGTTTATAGAATACTTTCTTTGAAATATAGCTATAAAATAAATAATGAAAAGATAGAAAATATTGATGTGGATATTATTAATTCTAAAATCGAAGATATATTAAATAGGTTGAATAAGAATTAATAAAATTTTAGTAAAATAATATATTTATAATTTTACCTAAATTAAAAATTTTAAATCTAAAAAGATATAATATAACTACTATATATGGATACCTTATGAAAAATTAATAATACTATTTGGTTTGTATTGTATTATTTACAATAATGTAATATAAAAAGAAATGAATTAAGAAGTGCTAAGAGTAAATTAGAATAATTATATATTATTTAATAATAAATGGGAAAGTTTTTATTATCAACTTTCCCATTTTTGTTTATTTAAATTATTATCTAACAAGACCAATATTTTCAACAAATTTAAAATCTTTATCATTTACTAAGACATTAAATAACTCATCATTATTATATTTGAAGAATTTATCTAAGCAATAGCTTAATTCATCTTCTAATTTATCGTACTCGTTATACATATCAAGTGGAGTAGAGTACATTATCATCTCTTCTCTGACTTTATCTAAATCAACAAAGTCTTGAGCAAAAGAAATATCTAATTCATTTTTTAAAAGCATATCTTTAATAACTGAAACTAATTCAGATTTATTAGAAAATGCTATAGTCAATTTATTAGTATTGTAAAAATCAATTATATTTTTATTTATATCTTCATAAATATTTTCTAAATTATTATCAATAAACTCGTGGAACTTTTCTTTATTAAAAGATTCATAAACATCTTTTATAATTAGATTATTTATATGCGCCTCCCAAAGAATAGTAGCAAATTTAGAATCACTTCCAGATGCAAGTTTATTACCTAAATTATCATAAATCTTTGGATAATAATTGTTTTTATGTTTTGATACATCACATCTAAAAAAGTATCCTTCTTTTTCCTTAGGCAATGAATCTTTTATAAATTCTTCTATTTCACTTCCTAGATATACTTCAAAAGATTTAAATTGATATTTATATGATTCTATATTTTTTAAATCTATATTTGAAATGTTATTTTCACAAGCTAAATCAAATATCTTTCTTTTATATATTTTGTTTAATATATTATCAATTTCTAAATTATAATTGAATTTCATGTAAAACCTCCTAAGTTAAAAAGCTAATTAACAAGTTATATAAGATTAAATTAATAAACTAAAAAAGTCTATAAATAATATTATCAAAGTGAATTATATGATTTAAATTAAAAATAATATATCATATTTAAAATTCTTACAAAATACTTATACCCAAATTATATAAGTTTAAAAATCAAATAAAAAATAAACAAAGCTTAAAATTAATCTATTGTGATAGTTATTTTACTAAGTATATTAAATTACTATATAAAGCTTTTTAGCTATAAAATATATCTTGCTAGAATTTAGTATTCTCAGCGATCATACTTAACTAGCACAACAGGTTAAAATTAGCAAATAAGTATAAAGATAAAAATAGCTAAAAAATTCAGTAAAAAAATTAGAGAAATTTTACCAAATAAGTTGGCAAACGTTTCTCGTGGTGATATAATTAAATTGTAAAAGGGAAAAATAAGAAAAGCGGAGGAGATATATGAACAAATTAACGTTTAGAGAGAAGTACTCTTATGGAATAGGTGCTTTAGGAAAAGATTTAGCATATGCAATAGTGTCAACATACTTAATGGTTTATTTTACAGATGCAGTTGGATTAAATCCAGCATTTGTAGGGACATTATTTTTAGTTGCAAGACTTTGGGATGCAGTAAATGACCCAGCTATGGGTATGATAGTTGACAATACTAGAAGTAAATTTGGGAAATTTAGACCATGGATATTTATTGGAACAGTATTAAATGCAGTTGTTATAGTATTCTTATTTAGAAAACCAGATTTAGAAGGTTTACCACTATATGCATATTTCTCAATTATGTATATATTATGGGGGATGACATATACAATAATGGATATACCATATTGGTCAATGATACCAGCATTAACTAGTAGCAAAGAAGAAAGAGAGCAAGTAGCAGTAATACCAAGAATATTTGCAAGTACAGCTTGGCTTATAATGGGAACATTTGGACTTTCAATAGTTAAAAAGCTTGGTAACGGAAATGTAGTAAAAGGTTACTCATCATTTGCTGTAGTTATAGCTGTAGCGTTTATTATAAGTGCAATAATAACTTGTTTAAATGTTAAAGAAAGAGTTGAAACACCTAAAAATGCTGAGAAAGTATCATTTAAACAAACTTTAAATATAATAAGAAAAAATGATCAATTAGTAGTATTCATTGGAATTGTTTTAGGTATGAACTTAATTATGCAAATATCTGGTAGTATGGCTATATATTACTTTACATATGTTGTAGGTAAGGAAAACCTATTCTCAGTATATCAAGCATTTGCTGGTATAGCAGAAATATCAGGTCTTGTATTATTACCTATATTAACTAAGAAAATTGGTAGAGAAGATGTATTTAAATTCGGAAGTATATTACCAATAGCAGGATTTTTATTATTATTTGTAGCTGGAATAGTTGCACCTCAAAATGCTTTATTTATAGGGATGGCAGGAGCAATATTAAAATTAGGAAGTGGATTCTTATTAGGTTCTACAACTATAATGCTTGCGGATGTTGTTGATTATGGAGAATTTAAATTAGGAACTAGAAATGAAAGTATAGTATTCTCAGTGCAAACATTATTAGTTAAAGGTGCATCTGCAGTAGCTGGATGGTTAGTAGGTGTTGGTTTATCTTTAGTAGGATATGTAGCAGGAGAAGTTCAAAGTGCAACAACTATACTTGGAATGAGAGTAATAATGATATGGATACCTATAGTTTGTGCAATAGTAATGTATACTATATACAAATCTAAGTACAAAATAAATGGTAAATTCCATGATGATATGTTAGTAGAATTAGAAAAAAGAAAAAAAGCTAATGATGTTATATAGATAAAAATAAGCTGTCTCAAATAAAATTTAGTAGTTTTTCTATTGAATAAATTAGTTTGAGATGGCTTTTTAATTATAAAAATAATTAAACTATAAATATAAAATTAGTAAAATTTTAGTAAAAAATAAGTAAAAAATACTTACAAAGAAAACGATATTTGTTATTATATATTTAAGAAGAAATTTAAACTATTGGGAGGAATACAAATGTATTTAGGAGTAGATTACTATCCAGAACATTGGGATAAAAGTATGATAGATGAAGATCTAGATAATATATTAGAACTTAACTGCAATGTTATAAGAATTGGGGAATTTGCATGGCATATGATGGAAAGTACTGAAGGAAACTTTGACTTTTCATATTTTGATAGAGTAATAGAAAAAGCCAAACAAAAAGGGCTTAAGATTATATTTGGTACACCAACTGCTACTATGCCAGCTTGGTTAGCTAATAAGTATCCGGAAGTTTTAAGTGAAGATGAATTTAATAATAAAAGAGTATTTGGAGGAAGAAGACAATATTGTTTTAATAGTAAAACTTATCATAAATACTCAGAAGTAATAATAAGAGAGTTAGCTAATCATTATAAAAATAAAGAAAGTATAGTTGCATGGCAAATAGATAATGAATTTGGTCATGAAGGTAGCGATTTGTGTTATTGTGATTTATGTAAAAAAGAATTCAATGAATACTTAAAAGAAAAGTATGATAATGATATAAATAAATTAAATGAAACTTGGGGAACAATATTTTGGTCTCAAACGTACAATACTTTTGAAGAAATACCACTTCCAAAGCCAACAATAACAACTCATAATCCATCACTTCGTATGGAACATGAAAGATTTAGAAGTGAAAGTATAGAAAAGTATGCGAAATTCCAAGTTGATTTATTAAAAGAAATATTAGGTAAAGATTCTGTAATTATACATGATTTCTCTGGAGGATATTTTGATAAGAGCTATGACTTTTCTAAAGTAGGAAAGCATATGGATGTAGTTGCATACAATAACTATCCAGTATGGGGTGGTCAAAAAGAACCAATTCCTGCATGGGAAATAGCTTGTGGCCTTGATTATATGAGAGGAATAAAGGGTCAAAACTTCTGGATAACAGAAGCTATAATGGGAGCTCAAGGACATGATGTTATAGGATATTTACCAAGACCAAGACAAGCTAAAATGTGGTCATATCAAGGAATAGCTCATGGATGTAGTTCTCTTATGTATTTTAGATACAGAGGAGCAACTAAGGGTGCAGAACAATACTGCTACGGTATAATAGACCAGGATAATGTAAAAAGAAGAAAGTTCTATGAAGTTCAGAGTTTCTTTAAAGAAATGAAGGATAATGAAGCTTTAACTCAGAGCGAAGTTAAATCAGATGTAGCAGTAGTTTATGATTATGAATCTATGGCAAGTTTTAGAATACAAAGACAAAGCTTCTTAATGGACTATAAGCAAGAAGTATACAGATTATACAGACCATTTTATAAGAAAAATATAAATATGGATGTTATACCAAGTGATTCTGATTTTGATAAATATAAAGTCCTTTTATTACCTGTTATGATAGTGCATAAAAAAGAAGTTCAAGATAAAGTAAGAAAATTTGTATCAGGTGGTGGTACAGTAGTATTTACTTATAGAACTGCAGTTAAAGATTATTATAACAATTTAACATTAGGACAGTTTAATCCAACTTACTATACTGATTTAGTTGGTGGATATGTTGAAGAAGTTGAATCATTCCAGGATGATCAAGTAGCATTCCTTATAGGAAATGAAGAATTTGAAGGTATAAATGGAACAGCTACAGTATTTAGAGATATGTTAAAGACTACTACAGCTAAAACTTTATTTAAATATGAAGATGAATTCTTTGAAGATTTAGCAGCAGTAACTTTAAATGAATATGAAGGTGGAAAAGTTTATTATATAGGAAGTGGAGCAGACAATACTATAATGGATGCTATAACTAATAAAATAATAAATGAGTCAAATTTAGATGTAATAGAATCTGAAGAAGGTGTTGAAGTAGTAAGAAGAAGTTTAAATAATGAAGATTATTATTTTGTTATGAATCATACTTCAGATGAAAAGAAATTTAAAAATGAAATATTAAAAGCATATGAAGCTAAAATAGTTAAAGCATAGAAGGGTAAAATGGAGGATATTATGGGAATATATATAAACGATGAGAGAAAACTATTTTCTTTAACAACAGAAAATACTGAATATGCATTTTGTATAGATAATCAAGGATTAGTTAGACATTTATATTGGGGAAATAAAATAAATAGTCCAGAAGATTTTGATATACCAGTATTAACTGAAGTATCAACTAACGATCCAGTATATGAAATAACAAAGGAAGAACATCCAGTATATGGAGGTCTTAGATACAAAGAAAATTGTTTAAAGGTTAGCTTTGAAGATAAAACAAGGGATATAGTTTATAAGTATGTAGGACATAGTATAAATGAAAATGAACTTGTTATAAACTTAAAAGATGCTCATTATAATATAGAAATAGATTTACACTATATAGTATTAGAAGATGTTGACTTAATAGAAAGATACACTGTAGTAAAAAATAATGAAGAAAAAGATTTAGCTATAGAAAATATAGCAAGTGGACAAATGCATATCCCACATGAGAATTTAACATTTAGAAATACTCATGGTTACTGGGGTGCAGAACAACAAATGTTTACTCAAAAAGTAAGTTATGGAAAAATATATTTTGAAAATAGAAAAGGTATATCAGGGCATAATCACAATCCATACTTTATATTAGATAAAGATGCAACTGAAACTACTGGTGAAGTTTACTTTGGAGCATTAAAGTTAACTGGAAACTTTAAAGGGGTAGTTGAACAAACTCCATATGGAGAAACTTTAGTTCAAATGGGTATAAATGACTTTGACTTTTTAATATATTTAGAAAATGGTCAAAGTATAGAAACTCCTCATATGGTTATAGGATATACTGATAAAGGTTTAGAATCAATGAGTCATAATATGCATGACTATGCTAACAAATACATATTAAAAAATAAAGAAATAAGACCTGTACTTTATAACTCTTGGGAGGCTATGGAGTTTAAAGTAAATGCAAAAGAACAAATAAATCTTGCAAAACTTGCAAAAGAAATAGGAACAGAGTTATTTGTTGTCGATGATGGGTGGTTTGGTGAAAGACACAGTACAAAAGACGGCTTAGGAGATTGGTATGTAAATGAAGGTAAATTCCCAAATGGTCTTGAAGAGCTTATAAAAGAAGTTAAAAATATGAACATGAAGTTTGGGATATGGTTTGAGCCGGAAATGGTAAATCCTTTAACTAAATTATATAAAGAACACCCAGATTGGATATATCAATTTGACAATAGAGAAGGTAACTTATCAAGAGATCAATTTGTACTTAATATGACAAAACCTGAAGTTAAAGAATTTGTATTTAATATGTTAGATCACTATCTAACAAAATATGATATAGACTATATAAAATGGGATGCAAATAGACCTATATCAGAACCAGGCGCTAAAAACTTAGGAAAACAAGAAAGAAGCTTATGGTTAAAGCACATAGAAGCAGTATATGAAATAGTAGATAAATTAAAAGAAAAGCACCCTAATGTATTATTTGAAGCTTGTGCATCAGGTGGTGGAAGAATAGATTTAGGAATGCTTACGCATTTTGATGATTTCTGGACTAGTGATAACACAGATGCATATGATAGATTATTTATACAAAATTCATACTCTCATATATACTCTATAAAGGCTATGAGAGCTTGGGTTACTGATTGTCCTAATTTCTTATCAAAGAGAGTTATACCTATGGAATTTAGATTTGATAGCTCTATGATGGGAACACTTGGAGTAGGATGTAACTTACTTAAATTAAGCGAAGAAGAATTGAATATATGCAAAGAAAAAATAGCTAAATATAAAGAGATAAGACATATAGTTCAAGATGGGAAATTCTATAGACTACAAGGAAACTTAGTAGATAATGACTACCATATATTTGAATATGTAAATAAAGATGAGGCTTTATTATTTGTATTCTTGCCACAATCTAAAGTAGGTCATAGATTTACAACTATAAAGCTAAGAGGACTTGATGAAAATAAAGATTATAAATTTAATTTATTTGGTCAAGATATAGTTAAATCAGGTAGATACTTAATGAATCATGGTTTAACTGTTAAACTAGAAGGTGATTACGCTAGTTTAGTTCTTTATATAAAAGAAGTTTAATAATAAAAGGATATCCAATGGATATCCTTTTATTATTATTATATTAAAACATATAGAATAGATATTGAATTATAACGTATAGTGCAGATAAGCCAACTAATCCATATATTATACGGCTTATTGTACTGATATTTCCGAAATTTCCACTACCTGCTAAAATAGCAGCAACTAAGTCAAATTTAAATAAGCTGACAAGACCCCAGTTGACTGCACCTATTAATACTAATGTTAAAGCAATATTATAAAGTATACCCATAGTTATCATGCTAAGATTTACCTAAATGGTTATCTTAACATTTCACCTCCTGTGTAGATTAATAGTACATTTAATATTTTCTCCGAGATTATTAAAAATATGCAAAATATAGAAAAACTTTAAATAAATAAAAGAAACTATAAAAAACAAGTAATATATATAGAAAAACATAAATGTGACATAAAAATACAAATCACATTTCAAATATTCGATTATTAATTATATTTTAAATTATTTGACAATTTGGATGTATATAATATATTATTAACACATAGAAATAATTTTTTACGTTATAAACTATGTTATATATAAAAGGGGGAATAAAAATGAACAGTTCAGTAGCACAAAAGACTGAGAAAAAAACAGCTCTACAAAAGTTTCTAGACTTTGTGGAAATAGGAGGGAATAAGCTTCCACATCCCGTAACATTATTTGCAATGTTATGTGTTGCAGTTGCGATAATATCTGCAATAACTGCTGCAATGGGAATCGAAGTAACAACAGAAATAATAAATAGAGCTACTAATGAAATGGAAGTTCAAACAATAAAAGCTGTATCACTTCTTAATGGTGATGGATTTAAGTATATGATAGAAAATGCAGTATCTAACTTTACTGGATTTGCTCCACTTGGAGTTGTTTTAGTTGGTATGTTAGGTATAGGAATAGCAGAAAGTTCTGGATACATAGGAACATTACTTAAGAAGGTAGTTAGTATAACTCCAGCTAAGTTAATAGTTCCAACAGTAGTATTTTTAGGTATAATGTCAAATATGGCATCTGATGCAGGGTATGTAATACTTATACCACTTGGAGCATTAATATTTATGGCTTATGGAAAACATCCACTTGCAGGTATAGCAGCAGCATTTGCTGGGGTATCTGGAGGATTTAGTGCAAACTTACTTATAGGTACTATAGACCCAATGTTAGCAGGTTTAACTAATGAAGCTGCACATATAATAGACCCAACAGTAAATATAACTCCAACTGCAAACTACTTCTTCATGTGTGCATCAACATTATTAATAACTATACTTGGTACTTTATTAACTACTAAAGTTATAGAGCCAAGATTAGGTAAATATGAAGGGGAAACAATAACTGGAGGTTCTGATTTACAAAATTTAAGTGATAAAGAAAAGAAAGCTATGACAGCTGCAAACTTAACTTTCGTAGCAATGGTAGTTGGATTAGTAGCATTAATATTAATGCCAAACTCATTCTTAAGAAACTTAGAAGCAGATGGTTTCCTAAATTCAATAGTAGACCATTCTCCATTTATGAATGGACTTATACCAATAGTTGCACTTTTATTCTTTGTTCCATCAGTAGTTTATGGTAAAATAGCTGGAACAGTTAAAAATGAAAAAGAAGTAGCATCTCATATGAGTAAAGCAATGAGTTCAATGGGTGGATACTTATGCTTAGCATTCGTTGCATCTCAATTTATAAGTTACTTTAACTATACTAACTTAGGAACTATAATAGCTGTTACTGGTGCGTCAATATTAGAATCTGCAAATATAGGAACAATACCACTTCTTATAGGATTTATATTAATAACAGCAGTTATAAACTTATTTATGGGATCAGCTTCAGCTAAATGGGCAATAATGGCGCCAGTGTTTATACCAATGTTCTTAAAGTTAAATATAGATCCTGCAATAGTTCAAACTGCATATAGAATAGCAGATAGTTCAACTAACTTAATATCACCACTTATGGGTTATTTTGCAATGATTATAGTGTTTACTCAAGTTTATGATAAGAAGGCTGGAATAGGAACAATAACATCTATGATGTTACCTTACTCAATGACATTCTTAATAGCTTGGAGTTTAATGCTTATAGTATGGGTATCACTTGGAATACCAGTAGGATTTTAGTTAATATATGAAAGTGCCTAATAAATAGGCACTTTTTTTATGTCTAAGGAAACTATGATATGAAATTTTTGTTAATACTTTCTAAATAGAAAGGATATCAATAATTTTAATATAACCAGACTTTACAAAAGGAATTTACCTATAAATATAGTTTAAACATAATATGTATGATAAAATAATAGATTAATAAATCTAATATAAAGAGGTAGTTATATGAACTATAAATTTGGGCTTCCTGTTGAAATAATATTTAAATGTGGGGCAGTTAAAAATATAAATAAAGTAATAAAAGATAATAATTTTAAAAAAGGAATACTAATATCTAGTGAGAGATTTATAAAAAGTGAATATGGTTATGAAATTATACAACTATTGAATGAATATATAGAAAATATACATTTTGGAATAAGCGCAAATCCTACAATAGAAGATGTAGAATTAACAACTAAAGCTATAAAAGATAGTAATGTAGACTTTGTTATAGCATTAGGTGGAGGAAGTATACTAGATTGTGCAAAGATATCTTCTTGTATGGCAGCTATGGATACTAATATAAGATATTTCCTAGAAAATAAATTAGAGATTAATAAAAATATACCTGTAATAGCTATACCTACAACAGCAGGTACAGGAAGTGAAGTTACTAGTGTTTCTGTTATAAGCAATAAGTATACTGAAGATAAATTTCCTATAAAATCAGAGTATCTACTTCCTAAAATAGCAATAATTGATCCACAATTAACTCTTACAGTACCTAAAAAGGTTACAGCTAGTTCGGGTATAGATGTATTATCACATGCATTAGAATCTTATTATAGTAAAAATAATAATCCTATATCAGATATTTTAGCTATAGAATCAATAAAGCTTGTTATGAACAATTTAAAAAATGCAGTTAATAATCTTGATAATATAGAATATAGAGAAAATATGTGTCAAGCATCATTATTAGCTGGAATTGCTTTTTCTGTTACAGGTACGGCTGCATGCCACGGAATATCGTATCCATTAACTAGTAAGTATAATATACCTCATGGTGAGGCATGTGGTATTACTCAAGATAAAGTATTATTATTAAATTCAAAAGTTGAGTTTGATAGAATAGATAAATTAAGTAAACAGGTCGGATATTCTAATGTAGAAGAATTTTCTAATGAAATATATAAACTGAAAAAAGGAATAGGTTTAGCTAATAACTTAAGAGATTATAATATAAAAAAGGATGAATTAGAAACAATAGCTAGCTTATGTACATCTTTAAATATATTAGCTAATCCATATGAGCTTAATAAGGAAGAAATTTTAAAATTACTACAAAGTATTTATTAGAAGAATGTTAGTTATATAAATTAAACTAGTTTCAGAAAATAGTTTGCTATTGATAAATCAATAATATCTTTATTTTCTGAAATTTTTTACGCTTAAAGATATTATAATATTTTTAAAAATATGGATAACTTCTGAATGTAAGTAATATCAATAAATTGGTTTTGAGCGTAAAAAAGATTTTGAGCAACGGACGAAGTCGTTGGCGACATGAAGTGTTTCGCCGACACGTCGCTCAAGCGAAGCGAATTTTTTATGTATAAATAAACGATGAAATAAAAGTTTTATAATAAAAATTTTAAAGGAGAGTGTAGATGAATATAAAACCTTTAGACGTATTACATAAATATTATGGATATACAAGTTTTAGAAAAGGACAAGAAAATATTATAACATCTATAATAAATAAAGAAGATGTTCTTGCCATAATGCCAACAGGTGGAGGGAAATCTATTTGTTATCAAGTACCAGCACTTTGCTTAGAGGGAATAACTATAGTTATTTCTCCATTAATATCACTTATGAAAGATCAAGTTGATGTATTAAAGACTATGGGGATTAAAGCTAGATTAATAAATAGTTCACTATCTAATAGTGAATACAGCGAAGTTTTAGAAGAAATAGAAAATGATGAATGTAAAATAATATATATAGCACCAGAAAGACTTGATAGTATGGAATTTGTAAATATAATAAGAGGAAAAAATATAAGTCAGGTTGCAATAGATGAAGCTCACTGTGTTTCTCAATGGGGGCATGACTTTAGAGTAAGTTATAAAAAAATACCATACTTTATAAATAGATTAGATAAAAGACCTATAGTTACAGCATTTACAGCAACTGCTAGTAATGAAGTTAGAGAAGATATTATAAATATACTAGATTTACATAACCCAGCTGTTTATATAACTGGGTTTGATAGAGAAAACTTATCTATAAATATAGTAAAGTCATCATCTAAAAATAAATATACATTAGACTATGTAGAAAATCATAAGAATGAAAGTGGAATAATATATGCTTCAACTAGAAAAGAAGTAGAAACTATATATGAGGGATTACTAAAAAGAAATTACTCAGTAGCTAAATATCATGCAGGTCTTTCAAATGAAGCAAGAAAAGAATATCAAGAAAACTTTATAAATGATGATATAAAAATAATGGTAGCTACAAATGCATTTGGTATGGGAATAGACAAGCCAAATATAAGGTGGGTACTTCATTATAATATGCCACAAAGTATAGAAAATTATTACCAAGAAATAGGTAGAGCAGGAAGAGATGGAGAAGATAGTGAGTGTGTATTATTATTTTCACCAGGAGATGTTCATACTCAAAAATATTTAGTTGAAGTTGGAATTGAAAATCCTGATAGAAAGAGAGTTCAATATAAAAAACTTCAACAAATGGTGGATTTAGTTTACTCAAATACTTGTTATAGAAAAATTATATTAAACTATTTTGGAGAAACATTCTTAGAAGATTGTAATAATTGTAGCAACTGCTTAAATGAGGGTGAAGTAGTAGATAAAACACTAGATGCTCAAAAGGTTATATCATGTATTGCTAGAATGAAAAGAAGTTTTGGTGCTACTATGATAATAGATGTTTTAAGAGGTTCTAAAAATAAGAAAGTATTAGACCTTGGATTTGATACTTTAACAACTTATGGAATTATGAAAAATTATTCTAATGAAGATTTAAAAACTTTTATAAATACATTAGTATCACATGGATTTTTAGATGTAGTAGAAAACATAGGACCAAGAGGAAGTTTCCCTACTATAAAATTAAATGAACAGTCTTTAAAAGTAATAAGACAAGAAATCAAAGTTGAATTTAAGGAAGATAAGGTTACTAAGTCAAGATATGTAGAAAATGAATTATATGAAATGTTAGTTTCTTTAAGAAGTGAAATAGCTAAAGAAGAAGGGATAGCACCATATATGGTATTTGGAGATGCAACTTTAAAAAATATGGCAAGTGTTTATGCAACTAATAAAGAAGAAATGCTTAATATATCTGGAGTTGGACAAATTAAATACGAAAAGTATGGTAATAGATTTGAAGATATAATTGAAAAATATATAGAAGAAAAAAATATAGATAAATCTAAATTAAATACTGTGTCGGGAAAAACGACAGGATTAAATAGTGAGTACTTTAATGTAACTACAGACAAAAAACTATATGAAAGACTTAGAGAATATAGACTTAGTGTGTCAAAATTAGAAGGTGTACTTCCATATATGATACTAAGTAGCAATACTTTAAAAGAGATAAGTGGAAGATATCCATTAGATGAAGAACAATTAAAGGACATAGGTGGTATAGGACCAGTTAAGATAAATAAATATGGAGAAGATATTATAAATATAGTTAAAGAATATATACAAGAAAATAATATAAATCCAAAATGGGAAGAAAAGAAAAGGTTAAAGTTAGTTTTAGATGGGGATAGTAGAAAAAATGATGAAATAGCACTAGATTTATTAAATCAAAATAAAGACATAAATGATGTAGCAGATGAATTAGAAATATCAGTGTCAACAGTGCTTGGATATGTTTATGATTATATAAAGCTTGGAAATAATATAAATTTTGATATAGACTTAAAATGTATGTACAATGAAAATGAAAAAGAGATGATACTAGATGCAATAAATCGATTTGGTGATGAAAAGGTAAGTGTTATTAAGAAGGTAATGCCAGACTATGTTAAATATGAAAGCATAAGAGCAGTAATACTTGAAAGATATATAAGTTAGAAGTAAGAAAAAAGCTATTATTTATATTAAATTTATAAATAATAGCTTTTTAATTTATAAAATCACTTATTTATAAGATTATTAAAAATAATTATTTTAAATGATTCAGGAAAGCTTTGACATGAATTATATGCAATGATATTATTATTTTGAGATAAAATATAGAATTAAAGAGTAAATTTTATCAAAATAGTAGTAAAGATAAGTGTTAAAAAAGATTATTATCTATTATGATAATATATACCTTTAAATTCATATGAAGAAGGGGGGGAACTTCATGTAACAAAGAATGTTTATATAGATAGAATCATATGAATATTTTTATACGTGGAAGGGGAGAAAATTTATGAAATTTAAATATGAAAAACCACAAAATGGATACCCAGAATGGAATAATAATCCACAAATAGTATCTTTAAACATGAATAAACCTCATAATGATTTTGTAAGCTATGAAACTAAAGAACAAGCAATAGAAGGAATAAAAGAAAATTCTTCAAGGTATATATCGTTAAATGGAAAATGGAAATTCAATTTTTGTAAAGATATAAAAAGTATACCAGAAGATTTTTACGAAATAAATTATAATAATGATTCATGGGATGAAATAGATGTTCCATCAAATTGGCAAATAAAAGGGTATGGAATACCACAATATACAAATCTTATATATCCATGGACTGGAAGAGAAGATATAAAACCACCATTTGCTCCTGTTAAAATAAATGAGGCAGGATGCTATGCAAAGTATATTGATATAACTAAAGAACAATTAAATAAAAAAGTATTAATAAATTTTCAAGGGGTAGAGTCATGTTTTTATCTATATGTAAATGGAGAAATAGTAGGTTTTAGTAAAGATTCATTCTCTCCATCTGAGTTTGATATAACTGATTACTTAGTAGAAGGTAAAAATAAAATAGGTGTAAAAGTATACAGATGGTGTGATGCAAGTTGGTTAGAAGATCAAGACTTTTGGAGATTAAGTGGTATATTTAGAGACGTTTATTTAGAAATAAAAAATAAAACTCATATAGTAGATTTTAGAGTAGACTCAAATCTTACAGATGATTATAAAGATGGGACTTTTAGTACTAAAGTAAAAGTAGTTGGAATAGGAAATTACAATATAAAATTAGAATTGTACGATAAAGAAAATATAATATATTCTAGTAAAAAAGAGGTTATTGTAGAGGGTGAAGCAAATCTACATTTCCAAACTATAATAGACAATCCAAGAAAGTGGAGTGCAGAACAACCTAATTTATATAAAGTAATAATAAGTTTAGAAAATGAAAATAATGAAGTAACAGAGTATGTAAGTTGTGATACAGGATTTAGACGATTTGAAATAAAAGAAAATGTAATGTACATAAATGGAAAACGTATACTATTTAATGGTGTTAATAGACATGAATTTGACAGCGAAATGGGAAGAGCTATAAATAAAGAAGTAATGGAAAAAGATATAAAAATAATGAAGCAGTTTAATGTTAATGCTTTAAGAACTTCTCATTATCCAAATAACCCATATATGTATGATTTATGTGATAAATATGGATTATATGTAATAGATGAAGTAAACCTAGAAACTCATGGTACATGGAAGTACGGACAAAAAGAAGAAGAAGGTGCACTTCCAGGAAGTAAACCAGAGTGGACAGACGCCGTATTAGCAAGATGTAAATCTATGTTTGAAAGAGATAAAAATCATCCATCTATAATAATATGGTCATTAGGAAATGAATCTTTTGGAGGAGAAAACTTCAGAAAAATGTACAGATTCTTTAAAGATAATGACAAATCTAGAATAGTACATTATGAAGGAATATTCCATCATAGAATGTATGAAGATGTATCAGATATAGAAAGTCAAATGTACACAAGACCTTGGGAAATAGAAGAATATGCAAAAAATAATCCTAAAAAACCTCATATAATGTGTGAATATACACATTCTATGGGAAATTCAAATGGTAATCTAGATGCATATTATAAATTATTTAGGAAATATGATGTTCTACAAGGTGGATTTGTATGGGACTTTAAAGACCAAGCAATCCTAAAAAAAGAAGGAGATATAAGTTATTTAGCTTATGGAGGAGATTTTGGAGATTTCCCAAATGATTATGATTTTAGTGGAAATGGATTAGTATTTGCTAATGGAGAAGTAACTCCTAAATTCTATGAGATTAAATACTGGTATGCAGATGTATTATTTGAAGATGTAAAAGAAGGTTTAGTTAAGATAAAAAATGATTATTTATTCAATAATTTAAATAGATATGACATATTCATAACTACAACTAAAAATGGTGAGTTTGTAGATGAAAAATGTGTAACAATAGATTTAGAGCCTGGACAAACTTATGAACTAGAATATGATGTGGTACAAAAAAGATACAAAGGTGAGGAATACATAGTTACATTTACAGTTAAAGAAAAGAATGAAACAATGTATGCACCTAAAGGTCATGAAGTAAAACATCATCAAGTTGTATTAAAACCAAATACATTAAAAATAGAAAGAGAAGAAAATACTAATAAAGTTAATATAAATGAAGAAGATAAATTGATAACATTATCTACAGAAAAAGTAAAAGTATCTTTATCAAAGGAAAGTGGGCTTTTAGCACAGTATATAGTAAACGGTGAAAATATACTAAAAGAAGAATCAAGACCATATTTTTGGAGAGCAAGTACTAATAATGATAGAGGATTTAAAAATGAAGTAGATGCAGTTACATGGAGAAATCCAAATATGCATTTAGTAAATATTAAAATAGAAAACTATGTTAATTTAGTTAATTTAGTAGTAGATATAGAATTAGATAATAATAGTACAGTAACATATGTATACTCATTAGATAGTAACTCTAAACTAAAAGTACAACAAATATTAAATCCAAATAGAGATTTAGCTAAAATACCTGTAATAAGTGATATGTTTATACTTAAAGAAGAATTTAAAAATATAACTTATTATGGTAGAGGAGAAATAGAAAATTACTGGGATAAATATAAGAGTGCTAAGGTAGGGTTATACGAAGATATAGTAACTGAAAAAATGGTAAATTATCTTCAACCTCAAGAAAATGGTGCTAAAACTGATGTAAGATATTTAGAAATAAAAAATGAAAAAGGAGAAGGAATAAAAATAAGTGGAGTTCCTACTTTTGAGTTTAATATATCTAAATATCATCCAGAAGATGTAGAAATAGCAGATCATTTCTATAAATTAAAGCCATTAGATGCAACTGTATTAAGAATAATATACAAACAAATGGGAGTAGGAGGAGATGATAGCTGGAGAGCATTACCTCATCCGGAGTATATTTTAAATCCTAATAAAATTTATACTTTAACGTATGAAATAAAACCAATATAAATATTTATAAAGAGCATATCCTTCTAAATTATGAAGGATATGCTCTTTTACGCTTATAGTAAATTATAATATATTAAAAAGTAAGATGAATTTCTGAATTTGAGTAATATAAATAAATTGCTTTTCACCATAAAAAATATTTTGAAATTCATTATTAATACAGGGACTTAATCACTGGATTAAGTTATTGGCAAGAGAAAAGATAGCATCCATATGTAAATTAAAGTGATTTACTTACACAGGGCATAAGCGAAGCAAAACTATAAGCTAGAAATTTTAATATGGACAATAGATAAAAATTTTATAATAGTATAGAACAACAGAAGTTTATAGATTGTAGCAATTAAAAAACTTTAGAATATATTATAATTACATATAGTAAAAGGGGTGGGTATATGGATAGTTTGCTGTCAGGAATAAGTGCAATATCTATTAAAGATATAATTATGATAGTAATTGGATGCATACTAATTTACTTAGCTATATACAAAAAATTTGAACCAACTCTGTTACTTCCTATGGGGTTTGGAGTAATAATGGCTAATTTACCATTGTCAGGAGCTATAACTCAATTGTTTGGAGATAGTAAGGTAGTTGGTATATTAGATTTACTATTTTCACAAGGAATAGCAACGGAACTATTTCCACTTTTAATATTTATAGGAATAGGTTCAATGATTGATTTTGAACCACTACTTCAAAAGCCATTTACAATATTTTTAGGAGCAGCAGCTCAACTTGGAATATTTTTAACTATAATAGTAGCTTTAATATTTGGATTTGACTTAAAAGAAGCTGCATCTATAGGAATAATAGGGGCTGCTGATGGACCGACTTCTATATTTGTAGCATCTCAACTTGCCAAGAATTTACTTGGACCAATATCTGTAGCAGCATATTCTTATATGGCACTAGTGCCTATCATTCAGCCATTTGCTATAAAACTTGTTACAACAAAGGAAGAAAGAATGATAAGAATGAGTTATACTCAAGGCAAAGTATCTAAAAGAACTAAAATATTATTTCCTATAGTAGTTACAGTAATAGCAGGGATAATAGCACCACAATCAATACCTCTTATTGGATTTTTAATGTTTGGTAACCTAATGAAAGAATCAGGTGTTGTAGAAGGATTATCTAAATCTGCTCAAAATGAACTTGTAAATATTTGTACAATATTACTAGGTCTATCTATAGCATCAACTATGAAAGGTGACGATTTTCTAAAAACATCTACATTACTTATAATGTGTATGGGACTTATAGCATTTATATTTGATACAATAGGTGGAGTATTATTTGTAAAAATTATAAATATATTTAAAAAAGAAAAGATAAATCCAATGATTGGAGCAGCTGGTATATCTGCATTTCCAATGTCAGCTAGAGTAGTTCAAAAGTTGGCTACAAAGGAAGACCCTCAAAATTTTATATTAATGTATTCAGTAAGTGCGAATGTATCAGGTCAAATAGCGTCTGTTATAGCTGGTGGTCTTATACTTGGACTATTATCTTAGGGGGGGATATATTATGATTGAGGGATTAAAATTAATGGCTACTGGAATGTGTGGTGTATTTTTAGTTACGGGTATAATTTATTTTGCTATAAAGATATTAAATAATTTTGATAAATAAATTGATTAAAGTCCTCTTAAATAAGAGGATTTTTTTGTACTAAAAATGCAAATACTTTATTTGAAGAGGTGAAAATATGATAAGAAATCGTAAAGTAAAAGATCCAATAGTAGCTATAACAAAAGCAATGAGTGAAGGTAGATCATTAGAAAAAGCTCTAGATTTACTTCCTATGGATAAAATTATACAAAAAGGAGATAAAGTAATAATAACTCCTAACTGGGTAAAAGATAAATCACCTAAAGATGGTGTAGTTGTAGGTCCTAAAACTTTGAAAAAGCTTATACAATACATAAAAACAAAAGAACCATCAAAAATAGTTATAGCAACTGGGTCAGGAGGAGCTAAAACTCCTGATGTTATGAAAAGTGTTGGATATGACAAAATAATAGAAGAAGAAAATTTAGAATTTGTAGATATGAATTATGGACCATTTATAGATTTAGAATTAAATCATGAAATAATAAAATCTACTCCTATAAATGAAGTTATAAAGGATGCTGATGTTATAATTTCATTTACTCAATTAAAATACCATGAAGAAGCTACAGTAACTGCAGCTATTAAAAATATAGCTATGGGTTACCCTCCTGCAAGTATTCATGGATATCCGAAAAAGCAAACTGGAATTCATGAAGATTTACATGGTTTTATAAGATGCTTTGCAAAAAAAGTTCCAATAGATTTATCTATTATTAGCTTAGACAAGGCAATGATAGGAACTGGACCTAGTGATGGTATGGCGGTTGATACACCTGGCCTTGTAATAGCATCAACAGATCCTGTAGCAGCAGATAGTATAGGTGCAAGATTACTTGGATTTTTACCGCAAGCAGTTTGTTATTTATATGGATTATATAAAGATGGATTAGGAGAAGCTAAACCTGAGAATATGACAATACTAGGACTTGATTTAAGAGAAGCTGAAAAAATATTTAGTAAAGCAGCATATGGTAAAAAAGATGTAATGCTAGATAAAGATAAGCTTAAAGATATTCATGGTAATTAAAAATTTTATAAGAATTAAAAAGTAAAACTGTGAAATAATAAACTTAGAAATAAAACCAAAAGGATGTGGCATTATGACTCATAAGAAAAGACCAAGTACTGAAAAAATGTATGATTATAAAAAAGAAAAAGTGGAGTTTGCAAGAGAACTAGGAGTAAATGGAGCTAATAATACAGAAGTAAATGCAAAAATGGCAGCTCAAGATGAAGCAAAATATAGCAAAGAAACTATGAATAGAAAACACAGATTTGTAAACCCACAAGAATCAGAAAATCATAGATATTAAAAAGAAGCTCTAGTAGTTTATCTGCTAGAGCTTTTTTTAACCTTTCTTTTAACTTTTTTAACTATTTTTTTCTTAGGTGTTTTAGACTTATATAAATCTTTATCTATAGATAATTCAGGATTGATAACATTTTGAGGTTCTTCACCAGCATTTGCTTCACATGTGTCTCTAATTGATGAAGCAAATGCCAGTTGCTCACCTAGTACAATTAAAAAACCAGCTAAGTTATCTAAATCATCATTGTCATCTATTTCTTGAGCTATTATAGCTGCTATTATAGTTACTAGAAATATGTATTGATTGCCAATTTCTTTACATGTACTTTTTATATCACACATTCTTTTACTGAGAAATTTATTTTTAGGCATTTTACCCCCACCAACAAAATATTGTTATTTTATAATATGAATAAATTTAAAGATATGTTACTAAAAATAAATTTGAAATTTAAGTTTATATAATATATAATATTTAAATAAAATTAATAAGACAGTTCGGAAGCCTCCTGTCTATAAATAAAACTACGGTGAACAGCATTTTATTATGCTTAATTTTTGTTAAAAAAACCGTAGCTCATAACTATGGTTTATTTTATTTTAAAACATAGTTATGAGTGTAGTAACGGATATGACTGAAGTGGCAGTGATGTTATATCAATACAGAAATTTTACCTAAATAGGCTTAATTACATTTTAGGGGGAAAAATATGACATCAAAAACAAAAAAAATAACTAGAATAGGTGTAGTTGCAGCCTTATATGCAACAATAACATTAGTACTGGGGTCTATAAGCTATGGACCAATACAATTTAGAATATCAGAGGTAATGACTTTACTTCCGTTATTTGGAAAAGAATATATACTATCACTTACAATAGGTTGTTTTTTAGCAAATGTAATAGGTCCTTATGGAGTACCTGATATTATACTTGGAACATTAGCCACATTTATAAGTGTATATTTAGTATATTTAACAGGGAAATATATGAAAGGTAAAAAAGGATGCTTAATAATAGCATCATTGTGGCCAACTATAGTAAATGCTATAATAATAGGTGGAGTAATGCTACATGGATTATTTAAATTGCCATTAATTCTTTCTATTTTACAGGTAGGATTTGGACAATTTGTGGTAATAACTATAATAGGTGTTCCTTTATTCAGATTTTTAAACAATAAATATTCAAAATTATTAAAGGATATATTAAATTAATATATCCTTTAGTTAATAGTTAGGAGATAAAATGGAAGAAGTAAAAAACACAAAATTAATAGGTATAGGAAATGAAGGTATAAAAAAACTAGAAGAAGTTGAAAGTAAAATAGTAGAAAAAATAGATACAGAAAAAATAAATATCAATAAAGATGTAGATAAAGACTATGTAAGAGCATTACTTGATGGAGTTGATATATTACTTTTAACTTACAATAGTGAAGACAAACAAGCTCTTCAAATAGTTAATGCAATAGGATATATGGCTGATGAAAGAAGAGTATTATCAGTTGGACTTGATTTAAGTGAAAAAGAAAATAAAAATGAAATAAAAATAAATAGAGAAATAAAGATAAATAATGATAACACAGATTCTTTATTAAATATAATAGATATGATAATAGACTCAATATCTGATGAATGTACTATAAGTATAGATTTAACAGATATAAAAGAAGGACTAGCTAGTGATAAGGGTATAAAATACTCATATGGTGAGTTTGATAAAAACAATAGTGTAGAAGAAATAGCAAACAAACTTGAAGAAAACTCTATAAAAACTAGTGATGAATTAACTGGTAAAAAGTTAATGATATTAGTTGAGATGAGTTCAGTATATGATATAGCATATTTAAATGAAGTATTAAATGCTATACAAGATAAGAGTGATGACTCATATGAAGCGATATTCTCTTTATACTTAAAAGAAGACTTAGGAGAAAAAATAAAAGTTTCATTAATATATAACTAATAAATAAATTTTAATTTAAGAGCTATCTTAATATAATTTTAAAAAATAAAATTTATATTAAGATAGCTCTTTATAGATTAATATACTTATTGTTAATAATTTATAATCTAACGATTATTTTGATCAACGGATGTATCATAAGAGGTAGAAAGGATATATCGTTGGTGATATGAAATACTTCTTAATACGTCGTTTACACAAAGTAAATTTTATATATAAATTTTGCTAAAATATAGTATTATTAAGGTCTTAGATTAGTTGACTAATGTAAAAAAATAATATATTATATAAAGTATTGTGTAATAAAAAATAAGTAATAAAGAAAGGAAATAATCAAATGCTACAAGTTACTAATGTTGGACTTAGATTTGGTGATAAAGAGTTATTCAAAGATGTTAACTTAAAATTCACTAAAGGTAATTGTTACGGGATAATAGGTGCTAATGGTGCAGGAAAATCAACTTTCCTAAAGATATTAGCTGGTGATATAGAAGCAAACACAGGTAGTGTATCTATAACAGAAAAAGAAAGAATGTCAGTTTTAAGACAGGACCACTTCAAATATGAAGAAGAAACAGTTTTAAATGTTGTTATAATGGGACATGAAAGACTATATCAAATAATGCAAGAAAAAGATGCATTATACATGAAGCCAGACTTCTCTGAAGAAGATGGTATAAAAGCTGCTGAACTTGAAGGTGAGTTTGCTGAACTTGATGGATGGGATGCAGAAACTAATGCAGAAAGATTATTAATGGGTCTTGGTATAACTAAAGATTTACATTACAAGCAAATGAAAGAATTAACAGGTGGAGAAAAGGTTAAAGTATTACTTGCTCAAGCATTATTTGGTAAACCTGAAATACTAATAATGGACGAACCTACAAACCACTTAGACTTCCAATCAATAAATTGGTTAAACAACTTCATAATGGATTTAGAAGATTCTATAGTAATAGTTGTATCACACGATAGACACTTCTTAAACCAAATATGTACAAATATAGTTGACGTTGACTTTGGTAAGATACAAATGTACGTTGGTAACTACGACTTCTGGTATGAGTCAAGCCAATTAGCATTACAACTTGCTAAAGATCAAAACAAAAAAGCTGAAGAAAAAATAGCTCAATTAAAAGAGTTCATCGCAAGATTCAGCTCAAATGCGTCAAAAGCTAAGCAAGCAACATCTAGAAAGAAACAATTAGAGAAAATACAAGTTGAAGAAATACAACCATCTAGAAGAAGATATCCATATGTTGGATTCACTCCTGAAAGAGAAATAGGAAATGAAGTTTTAGAGGTTGAAGGATTAACTAAAACTGTAGATGGAGTTAAAGTTTTAGATAACGTATCATTCAGATTAGATAGAGAAGATAAAGTAGCATTTATGGGAGACGAAATAGCTATAACTACTTTATTCAACATATTAATGGGAGAAGATACTGCTGATAGTGGTACATTCAAGTGGGGAGTTACAACTTCTCAAAGTTATCTTCCTAAAAACCACAACCAATACTTCGATGGTGTAGAATACTCATTAGTTGATTGGTTAAGACAATACTCTGAAGAAAAGAGTGAAAGTTTCATAAGAGGATTCTTAGGAAGAATGTTATTCTCTGGAGAAGAAGCTTTAAAACAAGCTCAAGTTTTATCTGGAGGAGAAAAGGTTAGATGTATGTTATCAAAACTTATGTTATCAAATGCTAACGTATTAGTTTTAGATGACCCAACTAACCACTTAGACCTAGAATCTATAACTTCTGTAAACAAAGGTTTAGAGAAATTCCCAGGAGTATTATTATTCAACTCTCATGACCAAGAGATGATACAAACTCTTGCTAACAGAATAATAGAAATAACTCCAGGTGGAATAATGGACAGAAAGACTACTTTAGAAGAATATCTTGAAAACAAAGATATACAAGCTCAATTAAAGAAAATGTATGATGTTCAAAATGCATAATTAATATAATTATTTAAAACACTCAATCTATGTTATATAGTATTCAAAGTTATATGTTAACTTTGAAAAATGATATATAACATAGAAATGAGTGTTTTTTTATTATTTTCTATGTTATATGTTAGATAAAACTTAGAAAATAATAAACTATAAAGGAGTATTAAAAATGTTGTTAGAAGATGCTATTGAAGAATTTTTATTAGAACTGGATATTAAAGGAGCGAGTAAAGAAACTATAAGAAGTTATACAAATGCATTAAAAGTTTTCAAAGAGTATATGTGTGATAATAAAAATTTAGATAACATAAAAGCTATCCATATAAAAGGCTTCGCTAAGTTTAATAAAGAAAGAGGGCTAAAGCAAAAAACACAAAATGGATATATATCTGCTATTAGAGCATTATATACTTATTTAGTTGAGGAAGATATTGTATCTAAGAACTTAGGATTTTCAGTAAAATTAGTAAATGCAAATGATAAAAAGGAGATTGAAGTATTTACAAAAGAAGAAATAAAAAAATTAGTTCAATATCAAAGAAGTTTTAATGAAAAGGTAAGCCCATTTTTAGTAGTGAGAGATAATCTTATAATTAATTTTTTATTAGAAACAGGATGTAGAAATCACGAACTTACTAATTTAAAGTATGATAATATTCAAGAAGGTTATATATTTTTTAAAGTAACTAAAAATAGTAAGCCAAGAGTAGTACCTATATCTAAGAAACTTAAGAAACTAATGATGAGATATGAAAGAATGAAGGAAGAACATTTTAGAAAGAATAAAACTGAAGATAATATAGACGAGTATTACTTTTTAAGTAGGAGTGGTAACAAGCTACATACTGTTAATGTAGGTCAAGTTGTTAAAAGAGCTTGTAAAGATTTAGATATAGCTATGAATAAATCATATCCACATAATTTTAGACATACATTTGCGGTTAATATGTTAAAAAATACAAAAGATGTATATCTAGTATCTAAATTACTAGGTCATTGTAATGTATCTATTACAGAAGATTATTTAAAAGGCTTAACTAAATTAGATATAGTAGAAATGGCAAAAGGTCATTCAATACTAGATAATTTATAATATATGGTATGTATAATCATACTAAAAGGTTAGAAATATAATTTGATACAAAATTTAATGTAGAAATATAACGATTAAAATGGATTGATTATTATTAGTGAAGATAATAAAATAATAAAAGTAAGGTAAACGTACCTTACTAGTGTGAAAACCAATTATTTTTTTAGTGTATATGACAGTCAAGGGTGCAAACTTGATTGTCAAAAAAAATAGTTAAGGGTGCAAACTTAACTATTAAAAAACTGTGTATTCGTTTAAAAAAGTGTGTTGTTTTTGGTAACAAGAACGGAAATATAAAAGAAGGCAGAGAGAAATCTCTGTCTTTTTTGCGTTAAAAAAAATGCCAATCGGCTTTTACAACTCACTTCTCACCTGCGTTATGTAGAAGTAAAAGGTGATTAAAAGTTTTAAAAAATTATTAGATAAAATATTTAGAATTGAACAGAGTAAAAGGAGAAATGTATAAATGATACTAAGAAGATATAAATTAAATGGATTACAAGTGAAAGCAGTATCTGACTGTATAGATGAAGTATGTAGAATATGTGACTATAAAAAGGAATGTAATAATATAAGCGGTTGTACATTATTTAGTACTCTACATTTAGCATCAATGACAAAGATTGAGCCACTTACAGAAGAAAAATATATTAAAGAAAGTCAAAAGGAACTTGAATATAGAGTATCATTACCAACAGAAAATCCATTTGGAAAAAGGGGAATATAAACATGATACATTTAAAACATATAATAAATAAAGAACTTAGTAAAAAACAAGTATATGAATTACTATTAGGAGAAAAGCCATTAACAAGTGGTAACAAGGTGGCACAAGAAAAAAGGCTGAGAAGTAAATGTAATTTTCATATAGTAGGTAAAGGTAGAGGAACTAAATATGTAGTTACTGAAATATTTGAATCGGATAGACCTATATTTGATGGTAGAGTAAATAATCAAGGTGGAAATAATAACAAAACTGCACATCTATTAGAAAATACTATTATATATGCTTTACTAGGTAAGCAATTAGAAAATGGAGAGGAACTAGAGTATACAGAACTATTATTACCAAAGAATAATGCACTTGTGACTATGCAAATGGTAAATGATGAATATTTAAAATTATACTATAAAGACTATAGAGGATTAGATGATTTAATAGATGAACATTTAATAAAAAAGTTCTTTATGATAAATCATAATAGGATTCAACGTAGATTAGAAAGTGCATTAAATTCATTAAGTAAAAAGTCTTTAATATATTATAGTGAAGTTATTCAAGTCAAGTTGTTTAATAATGATGGTTTATTTGATTATAGAAAAGCTACTAGTGAAGAATTATTTACTATATTAGAAGTAGAAAATAAGGTTATGCTTGATATGTTAGGTGATAAATATCCTGCAATAAAGATAAGTAAAGGATTAATATATACAAAAGATTTATATAGCAAGTTCTATAATAATTGCATCAAAGAGTTAAAAGAAAGAGGTTTTAATAATATTGAAGGATATAGAAATGCTTATGAAATTTCTACAACTCCACAATTATTATTAAGTGCTATAAAAATATATAACTTAGAAGATTATGTTAAAAAGATAAAAGAAGATTTAAAAAGAATGTGTAATGATAATATGATAAAAGACTTAGAAAAAACAAGAAAGAAAATAGAAGATAGCGTAAATAATGTAGTGTTTGGTTATATACCTAAACCAGATACAAGCTATATAGATGAACATATAAGAAGTGTAAAACTATTTACAGAAAAGGTATTTTAATTAGTCCTAACTTTAAAAGTTATAATATATTATAGAACATAAGATATATCACTTTTAAATACAAGACTAATTAAAAACTAGAGCAGTGTAAACTGCGATTAAAAAGTGGGTGGTACGGAGTACCATCCACTAATAAGTTCAACTAATAAGTATTAATTTTAAGGAGATAAAAGAGTATATGAATATGTTAAAAGATAAAATAAAAGAAATATCGGAGTTAATGAAATTAGAAAGATATAGTGGTGACTATAAAGATTATATAGAAGAAGTTTTAAATATAGCATCATCAAATTACTTTGAAGATGATTTAGAAAACTTAATATATAAATATAGAATAAGAGGTTATATATTTGAAAATCATATAAATTATAAAAATAAAAAATTGATGTTGCCAGTTAAAGGTGATATTTTACAAAATAAATGTTTTGACTATAAAGTATTTATGATACTAAAATTGTTGGCAAATAATAAACAAAATAATATAATTACTAAATTCATGCTACAGTTTAATAAGGTGAAGATTTTTAAAGGATATAATATATCAGAGAAAGACTTCTTAAAAGGATTTAATGAATTAATATCATTAGGAATATTAAAGGATGAAGAAACTCATTATAGAATTGATTTAAAGAAAAATGAAGGTTATTATTTACTATTAGATAGAAATATATGTAAAACACTTGTTAAAGAAGGAAGTAGAGCAATAAAGACATATATATTTATGAGAGATTTCTTAAAGTATGAAAATGATTTAAGTGAAAATTCAAAAGGAATAATAAATTATGGAATCATAAATAGTGGTACAGGATATACAGATACAAAAAGTTTGAAAAATATTATTGATAAACTGATAGAATTAGATTTAATAGAACGTACTGAAAATAAGGATGGATATAAAACTACATATACATATGAAATAATAAAAGCTACATTAATAGATTACTTACCAGAATAGAAAGCCATTGGAACTCCGTTCCAAGTGGCTTTTTTTGTATGTGGAAAGAAAATTGTCAAATATTTTTCCTTGAGATTAAATTAGTTGGTCTATGAAAATCTCATATAATCTATAGTAATTTTGGACATTTTCCTATGGATTATTCTTGGCAAAAATATATTGAGTGGTTTCTCCTTAAAAAAAATTCACTCAATAACATGTAGTCTTTAGGTATTAATATTGGTGCAAATCCAATAGACTGCTTTTAGATTTTCTTTTTTGTTCTAATCCTTTTAACATTAAAAGAAAATCTCCTTTAATTCATACCTATAGAGTTTATGTGGTTCTCTATAAAAATCACATATCAGTATAATTAGATATAATCCATATAAATAAAAATACTTCCTACTAAACTTCCTCCGTTCGTGTATAGGGATTATATCACATAGAGAGGTATTAGAATGAGTTATGATAATTTTAAAGAAGTATTATCAAATGAATTAGAAAAATATAGTATAAAAATTAATAATAAGACTATAGCAATTATATTTAAAGTACTATGTGACTTGAATATAATTGAATAAATATAAAAGAGAAAGGTCGCCAAGAAAGGCGAATTAGTCGATTCTTTCGAGCTATTTATTAAATTTATTTCATTGTAGTAGTAATTGATTTTATTAGGTGTATTTATACACCTAAATCTATAGATATAGCATAAGGGATGTGACTGCAGAATGTTGCAGGGGATGCAGGTTCAAGTCCTGCTATTTATACCAATAAAAACAATAAGAGGTAATGATATGGCTTTATATAGTTTATGTGAGAGATGTTCTACTAAGATAGCCTATAGGACTAAGTATTGTGATAGATGCAAGACTAAAGAATATGTAGATAGAATACAAGAGCATAAAGTTAAGTATAGGAAATATAATTCAGATAGGTACATCAAAGACAAAGGGAATGAATCTTATAGATTATTCTACACAACACAAGCATGGAAGAATAAAAGAGCAGAGATATTAAGAAGAGATAACCATGAATGCCAAATGTGCAAAGTATTATGTAAGTATGAAGTTGCTACAGATGTGCATCATATTCTAAACTTAAGAGATAACTATGATAAGAGATTAGATAATGATAATCTAATTAGTTTATGTCATGAGTGTCATTATAATATAGTTCATGCTTTAGATTTAAATAATAAAAGTAAAATAGAAAAATATATTAATCAAAAGATTAATAGTGATAATTTTATAAAAAAATTATTGAATATTAATACTCAAAAATAAAAATATCGGTGGGGATAGTTTGATTTTAATTTTTAGGAAGAGAAGATTTCCCTAGAGATGGAGTGGCAAATGATAAAAATATGCCCTAATGAAAAAAATGTCGAAGAAAAAATAATTTAAGTACAAAATGGTATGATATAATATATATTGCCTTAAGATATAGGCTTAAGGGGAATATGTATTTAAGATGTCAAGGATTAAATTGATGTCTTCTAAATAATTAGCATGTATAGCTACAAGCAATAATAAGAAGTTGTACATAAGCTGATACCTCCAATCAGAATTAATAAGTATACTATGTATGCTCTTAATTAGAATATACCATAAAGTATCTAGGTGGGGGAAATATGTAGCGTTAGAGTAGATTTTATACTTGAGGGATTTCTCAAATGTGTATACATATTTGAGAGCGTTCTAAAACATAAACAATTTTAGAGCGTAGTATGCTTACTAACTAGTGTTTTATAATGGCTACAGATTATATGGTTAGTAAGCTTTGCTAGGAGACTAATGATGAATAAATGTAGAAAGAGTGTCTTTAAATATAAAAATTATGCACATTTTGATTCAAAGAAAAAACCAGTATCTTTTGAAAATAAAATAAAAAATAGAGATTGGGTTGCTAGGCATGGTTTTTACCCATTTATACACTATAAAATTAAATTCAATAAATATGTGTATAAAGAAGGGTATGGAAAATATTCAAGGCAGAAAAAGTCCAAAAAAAGAGATATCTATTATTCATCTCATATAGATAGATATATATACCAATATTATGCAAATGAATTAAACCATTATTATAATCAATATGCTAAGTCAATAGGAATAAATAAAGCATCTATAGCTTATAGAAATGAACTTAAGGGCAAATGTAATATTGATTTTTCTAAAGAGGTAATAGACTTTATAGTTAAAACAGAAGAGGCATTTATATATATAGCAGATTTTACTAGTTTTTTTGATGGATTAGACCATAAATACTTGAAAGAAAAAATTTGCACTATACTAGGATGCACATCATTACCTAAGGAACATTATTCTATATATAAAAGTATTACAAATTTTACCTATATAGAAAAAAATGATATACTGAAATATAAACAAATTAAAAATAGAGATTTTAATCAATTAGAAATAATATTTGATAATCCAAAAGAGTTTCGTGAATTTAAAAGTAAGTTTCTAAAAAAACATAAGGATACTTATAAAGGAAGAAAAGGTATGGGTATACCACAAGGCTCTTCAATAAGTGCAGTGTACTCAAATATATATATGATTGATTTCGATAAAAAAATAAATGATTATGTTACGAGCAATAATGGAATATACAGAAGGTATTGTGATGATATTATCATAGTTTTACCATTAAAATGTGAATCAGAATCATATAAACATCATGTAGAAAAAATTAATGAAATTAAGGAAGAAACAGATAACTTAATTATTAATGATGATAAGACATCTAAGTACATATATAAAGAAGGAACAATTTTAGATATAGATGATAATAGTGAGAGTTTCTTAGATTATTTAGGTTTTAGTTTTGATGGAAAAGCAGTAAAATTAAGAGAAAAAAGTTTATTCAAGTTTTATTCAAGAATGAATAAAAAAATTAAAATATCTAACATATATAGTGATAAATATAAAAGAAAAGTTTTTAGAAAAAGAATGTATAAATTATATTCGCATCTAGGAGCGAGTAATAAATCTGGATATGGCAATTTTTTAACCTATGCATATAAATCATATAATATATTTGGTGAAGATAATGTATATAAAAATATGATAAGAAAACAAGTTAAGAAACATTGGAAAGTTATGAATAAAAAGCTAATAAAAATAGAACGTAATAAGTAAAAGACCTACTAGTTTATAGTGGGTCTTTTGTTATATAAAGGTGGTGTAATAATAAATGGCAAAACCTAGAGTGCCAATGGAACTTCAAACGAAGAAAGTTTCTAAAGAAGAGCGAGAAAGAAGAATCAAAATAGAATCTGAATTAGTTGGTGATAGAAATTTATTATCTACACCACCAGATTATTTAAATGAATTAGAAAAAGAAATATATTTGGAATTAGTAGAACCATTACTGCATATTAAAGCACTAGCAAATGCAGATAGAGAAATAATTGCAATATGCGCCAATGCGAAATATAGGATGTTACAAGCAAATGAACTAATAGAAGAGTATGGTTTATTAGTTAATAAAGAAAATACTAAAACACATCAAGTAGAATTAGTAGAAAATCCTGCTATAAAGACATTTAAAACCTATGAAGGTATATTTAATAAAAATATGACTGCAATAGGTATGTCTGCATCTGCAAGAAGTAAATTCGCAGTAAATGTAGATAATGAGAAAAAAGAAAATAAATTAGATAATATATTATCTGGTTTAAGAGGTTAATAAATGTATTTTGATAGTGAAGTATATAATACAACTGCTTATAAATACTGTAAAAGAATAGTAGATGGTAAAGTTCCAAGTAATAAGTGGATGATTTTATTCGCTAAAAAGTTCATAAACGATATAGAAAGAAGCAAGGATGATGATTATCCTTACTTTTTTGATGTGCAAAAAGCACAATTTATAGAAGCGTTTATATATCAACTTAGATATACAGAAGGTCTTAAAGTTGGCAAAAATATAAAATTAGCAGATTTTCAAGCAAATATAGTACAAAATTCCTTTTGTTGGAGATTGAAAGAAGATAAAAGTATCTATAGATATAGAGAAATTATTGTATATCTTCCAAGAAAACAAGGTAAATCATATATTTGTTCAATCTTAGGATTGATAGCAATGATGCTAGAACCTAATGCAGAAGTTGTAAATGGAGCAGGTAAGTTATCACAAGCACAAATACTAGTTAATATGGCAATTAAACTAGTAAGAAGTAATCCAGAACTATCAGAACATTTTAAAATCTATAAGAAGTACTTAGAGTTTCAAGGTAGTACATTTAAAGCAGTATCATCTAATGCAGAAAGTATGGATGGTATGAACATATCAAATTGTATTATAGATGAATCTAAGATAGTTGATAGAGCATTAAGAGACTCATTAACAAGTGGATTCCTTATGAGAAAAAACTATCAAACATATATGATAAGTACTGAATATGATGTTAATGCAGAGGATAACTGGTTTGAAGAAATGTTAACTTATGGGAAGAAAGTATTAGAAGGTACTATAGAAGATGAAAGAATCCTTCCTATTCTATATATGTTAGATAGTCCAGATGAAATCCATAATAAAAATCAATGGATAAAGGCATGTCCAATATTAGAAGAAGTTCCTGCAACATCTATAGAGAATGAATATAAGAAAGCATTAGAAAATCCTGCTATTATGAAAAATCTACTTATTAAGCAATTTAATGTACCACAAAGAGCCAGTAACAAAGAAGGTTATATGGATATGGATAAATGGAAAGTTTGTGAAGTAGATAAAGTAAATTTTACGGGAAAAGAAATAACTGTATCAGTGGATATGTCAATTAGTACAGACTTATCTGCAATAAATATGATGTATTATGAAGATGGAATCTATTATACAAAGTCTATAGGATTCCTACCAGAAGAATCTTTAGTTGGAAGAAGAGAACGATTCGACTATAGGTTATCAGAACAACTAGGAGAATGTCATATATTAGATGGGGCAGTTATTGATTATAACTATATAGAAAATTATATTAGGTATATTCCTAAAAAATATAAATGTAAAATTAAATCAATATGTTTTGATGCTTACAATTCAAATCAAATGATGATGAATTTAGCACAAGATTTTGATGTTATAGACATTAAACAAAATTACTTTAATTTAAATATACCAACAAAAGAATTTAGAAATGCAGTATATCTAAAGAAAGTTAGATATGAAAAATCTAAATTGTATACATGGTGCATGAGTAATGCAATTACTAGAATAGATGCACAAGAGAACATGATGTTGGATAAAAAGAAAAGTCAAAATCGAATAGATTTAGCAGTTGCTACGATATTTGGATTTAAAGATGTTTATATACCAGAAGAAACTAAAAAGTTTAGCATTGATGATGTTTTTATTATTTAAGAAAATATATAACCTTTAAAAATACGATAGAAAGGAGAGAATATGGGATTATTCGATAAATTCACTAAGTCAAATAACATACAAATAAATGATACTCCTAAAGATACTGGTAAAGTACTAGATATTCAATTCAATGGATTTTCTAAAACAAATAGAGATATAGCATTAAAATTATCTTCACTTTACGCAGGAGTAAATTTAATATCAGAAACTATTGCATCATTACCAATTTATAAATACAAAATATCAGAAGACGGTTCAAAAGTTAGATGCCAAGAAAAGATAAACTATTTATTAAATAGGTCATGTAATGGATATGTAACATCATTTGATATGAAAGATGCCTTAATTAAAAGTGCAATACTAGAAGGTAATGGCTTTATATTAATTATAAGAAATAATAGGTTTGAAATAGAAAAGTTGATTCCACTTAAGAAGTCTGAATGCGATTTAAGGCAGATAAACGGAACAGATGAATATATGTATTATATTTCAAAAGAAGGTTATAAAGGTGAGTATCAATATTATGAAGTTCTAAACCTATGTATCAATTCCGAAGATGGTATAAATGGTAAAGGAATCCTAGAACTTGGAAAAGAAACTATTGGATTAGGACAAGCACAACAAAAATTTATTGGTGCTACTATAACTAATGGTTCATATATGAAAGGTCTATTAACTACACCAAGTAATATATCACAAGAGCAAAGAGAAAATTTATCACAAAAGATAAAAACATTCTTTAGTGGTGGAAATAGTGGTAGAGTTTTAGTACTTCCAGAGGATTTGAAATATCAAAATATATCATTAAGTCCTAGTGATGTTGAATTATTAAAACATCAAGAGTTTACTATAACAGAAATAGCAAGACTGTTAAAGTTAAGTCCACATATGATAGGTGGAGCAGAAAAGTCTGGTAACTATGGTAATCTGGAGCAGTCGAATCTGCAGTTTTTACAATACACATTATTACCATACCTAAGAAGAATTGAAGAGTTAGCAAATATGCAGTTATTAACCGAAGAAGAAAAAGAAGATGGAAATACATTCTTTGAATTTAATATAGATAATTTATTAAGAACTAATAAATTAGATGAAATTGCATATTATGTAAAAGCAATAGATACGGGAATAATGTCTATAAATGAAGTAAGAACTAAGTTAAATATGAACAAAGAAGAAGGATTAGATATATTTACTTTAAGTAAATTTAATTCAATAGTTCGTGATGGTGAAGTTGTAAATACAATAATGAATCAAAAAGTTGATGGCAATGAAATTAATACAGAAGAAATGAATACTAGTGAAAACTAGTGTATTTTTATGTGCAAAAAACTTTAGAAAGGATAGAAGTCAATGAAAGCACTTATAGAACGTAGAGCCAAATTAATGGCTAAGTTAGATGAACATCTGGAACAAGATGGAGAAGTAAGAGAATTAGACGAAGGACAACTAAAAGAAGTTGATTCGATGATAGCAGAAGTAAAAGAAATAGATGCTCAAATAGAGCAATCAAAAGAAATAAGAACATTAAAAAATACAAAAGAAACGAAAGAGGATAAAAAAGATATGGAAACAAGAGCAATGTTATTAGAAGGAAAAGAAGTAGAAGTAAGAGATATGACTAAATCAAATGTAAAAGGGGAACAAGTTACCAATGGAGCATTAGTTGCAGATAGAGCAAGAGAATTAGGATTAAAAGATTATGCAAGAATAGAAAAATTCAATGGAAATTCTATAATACCAGTGCAAAAATCAAAGATGGGAAAACTTGTTAAGGCACCTGAATTAGCAGAAATAGCTAAGAAAGATATTTTAGTTGAACAAGTTGATTTAAGGCCAGAGAAGTATAGTTTACTTACAGTTGTATCAGAAGAATTAATAAACGATAGTTCATATGATGTGGAAGGTCTAATAAAAGAAGAAGGTAACCAAGCAATAGATGAAACTGTTGAAGGTATGATAGCAGATGTATTAAATAAAGCTACTGGAGCAGTAACAGTTGAACCTAAAGCAGAAGGTGTAATATCTTTAGAAGATGTTACAAACCTATACTTTGCATTAAATACTAAGTATAGAAGGAATGCTATATTCGTAGTTAATGATAAACATTTAAAATCATTAGCAGGATTAGTAGGAACTGATGGACATCCTATACTAGTTAGAGATTTAGTAAACGGAATGCAATTTAAATTAATGGGTAGACCAGTTGTATTATGTGAAGATATAGAAAACATGATGTTCGTTGATATGCAAAAAGCAGTTGTTACAGGTATAGGAACAAATGCACAAGTTAAGAGAAGTGATGATGCTTACTTTACAACTGCAGGTGTAGCATTCAGAACAACTATAGCTTTAGATGCTAAGACTTGTATAGAACAAGCAATAGCTAAAATAGCTTAATTTTAAAATACTAGGGTTGTTGTAGTTTATTACTATGACAACTCTTTTTATATTGAGGTGACAAAATGAAATACGAAGTAATTGCATCACCTTTTTATTGTACAGTTCTACAAAGAGCATTTGTTACTGGTGAAGTAATTGAATTAGAAAATACAGATAGAGCAGATGCATTAGCTAGTGTTGGATTTTTAAAACCAGTGGTAGAAAAAAAGACTACAAGAAAAAAGGTGAATAAAAATGTTTAGTATTAAAGATATAGATTTGGTTTTTATTAAACATTACTTAAGAATAGAGGAAGAATTTGAAGAAGATGATAATGAATTAGAAGTGTTTTTATATATTGCTAAAGAGTATCTAAAAGAAATATGTGGACTTACAGAAGAACAATATTTAAATGCAGATACGTTATCACCTGCATTATTAATTTTAGTAAGTGAAATGTATGAACAAAGAAGTTGTATAATTCCTTCAAATTCGAAAGTAAATCCAATATTACAAAGATACATAAATACACACAGAAAGTTTTTTTAGGAACTTATGAGGTTATTAATAGTTCCAAAAAGTTCCTTAAATAACTATAAAGAATTTTTTAGAACTATTAATAATTATGTGTATATTTATGGTACTTAAAGACTGTATAAGTTATTATATATAACTTTGAAGATGTGAAAGTAGGTATTTAATACATGTTTAATTTAGGTGAGTTAAGAGAAGTATTAGAAGTTCATAGAGAAGTAAAAGTTACAGATGAAAATACTGGTATGACTTCTAAAGAATATAAAAAATTACACAAGCTAAGATGCAAAAAGGAAGTTCAAACTTCAAAAGAATATTTATCTGCCAATAGAGAAATAGAAAGCGAAAAAGTAAAGTTCCTTATTTTTAGTAGAAGAAATATACATTTAAATAATGTAGTTATTTATAAAAATGAGGTATATAACATAAAGCATATAAGTCCATATGGAAATGGATATGTTGATTTAATTTGTGAGGTTAAAAGATAAATGGCTTTAGAATTTGATATGAAAGAACTTACAAAAAAGTTATCAGAACTAGAAAAGAAAGTATCTAAAGATATTACAAAGAAAACTTTATTAGCAGGAGCAGAGCCAATGGAAGAATCATTAATAAATTCTGCGCCAGAAGATACTGGAGAACTAAAGAAAAGTATTAAATCATCTAAGAAGATTACTAATAAAAGGGGTAGAAGTACTATTGATGTTGGTGTAACTGGTAAGAATGGTACACCTAGAGAAGTTGTTGAAAGAGCCTACTATAATCACTATGGAGCAAGGTCTAAAGCACCAACTTATTTTATGAATGATGGATTTGAAAAAGGTATAGAACCTGCTAAAGAAAAAATGATAGAAGTATTAAAGAAAGAGTTGAAATAATTATGATAAACTCAAAAGTTATACAAGTATTAAAGTCATTAAATATTCCTATACACTGGATTGATTATGATGGTAATGAAAGTGAATATATAATATTCCAAACTAATAATCAAGATGATATAAGATATTATGATGATATTGCAAATGCAGAACAAATAGAAATTGGTTTAATATACTGGTTTAATAGTACTGTAGGAGTAGAAAAAATTAATAGTATTAAAGCATTAATGAAAGAAAATGGATTCATTAAGCTAAGTGAAAAAGATATGAAAGACGAAGATTATTATGGTCGTTCATTCAGATTTAAATATATAGAGAACCTATAAGGTTCTATTTTTATGCAAAAATTAAGAAAATGAGGTAAAAATAGTATGGCAAAAATTGGGCAAATAGGTCTTAGTGAACTAAGATTAGCTAAAAGAAGTGAAAATGGAAATATAGTTTCAGATAGTACAATAAAAATAGACGGTCTAGTTACTGCAGAAGTAGAAATAGACATGTTCTCAGAGTCATTTTATGCAGATGATGTAGTAGCAGATGTAGTAACTGGATTTAGTTCTGGAACAGTAACGGTTGAATTATTAGGTTTATCATTAGAAGAATATGCAATGATAACTGGACAAGAAATAGTAAAAGGTGTTGTAGTTGATAATGTTAACATTCAAGCACCAGTCTTAACAATGAGTTTCAAATCTCAAAAATCTAATGGAAAATATAGACTAGTATCTATACCACAAGTTAAAGGAACTGTAAAAGGTGAATCATTCCAAACTAAAGAAGATGGTGTAGAAATAGCTAATGTTGAAATAGAGTTCTCCATAATACCAATGGAAGATGGAACTTGGAGAGTTAGAGTAGATGAAGATGCTCCTGGTGTAGATATATCATTTGTAAATTCATTCTTAACTACATTCCCAGTTAATGCACCAAGTGTGAATGTTCTAAAAGCATCTAAATAATAGAACAGTAAAAAAAGACCTTTTAAATGGCTTTCTAAGGCTACTCAAAAAGGTCTTTTGATTTTAGTATCATTAAAAATAAGGAATATTTCATGTATTCCTTAGATTTTAAAAACTTAAACTTTAAGGAGTATATAAAATGCAAACAATAAAAATAAATGAAAAAGAATATAAAATAAGTTTTAACTTTGGAGTTATAAAAAGTGTAACTAAAGATTGTGGTGGAATAACTGTACCACAAATGATAGAAAAATTATCTGTAGGTGATTTAGAAATAATATCAAGTGTCTTGTATCATGGGATAAAATTTAATCATCAAGAATTTGATATTAAGGAAGTTGATACATTAAGTTTAGGAGACGTATTTAAATCATTTGAAACAATAGGTACATTAATGAATAATAATATGCCTAAAGATAAAGAACCTAAAAAAACAACAAAAAAGAAATAGATAGTACCGAAGATTGGGATTTTTCATTTTTGGAATATATTTGGTATACATTATTAAGTAGAAATGAAGAATTTGATTCAATAGATGCTAGATATTTATTTGAACAATATGAAATTTATCTAAAGATAAATGGATTATCAAAAGAAGAAAGTAAATCTAAGAGCTTAGATTCAGTTGAAGATTTCTTTTAAAGTTAATACGGAGGTAAGGAGATATTATTATCTTCTTACCTCTTTTTTTTAGATAAATTGAAAATTAATATTCAAAAATAAAGGAATAGTTGTGTGGCTATTCTTTTTCAATATAAAAATAAGGAAAGAGGTAAATATAAATGTCACAAGAAACAATAAGTTCACTTTTAGTAGAACTTGGTTTAGATACTAAAGATTTTGATACAAGCCTAAAAAATGTAAACAAGTCTACTAAAGCTATGGAGCAAAGTTTTAATGGTGCTAAAAAGGCATTAGCATTATCAGAAAAAGGTGTTGGAGATTACACTAAAGCAATTAATTCTGGTGAAAGTGTAATAAAGCAATATCAAAGTAAAATAGATTCTTTAGGTGATGCATATAAAGAGCAGGAACAAAAGTTAAAAGGATATTTACAACAACAAAAAGACTTGCCTGTAACTATATCGAAAGCAGAAAAAGAATTAAAAGAGTTAGAACAATCACTAGGTAAATGTTCTAAGGAATATAAGAAAGCAGAAAATGAACTAAAAACATATAAACAACAACTTGCAGGTATGGACACAACTATTAATAAAAGTATCAATAGTATGAGGTCTTTAGAAAACCAAATACAAAACACACAAAATAGGATGTCACAAGCAGAAAATGAAGTTGGTCAATTTAGAAATGAGTTAAGACAACTTGAAGATGTAAACATAGAAGGAATAGGTTCTATATTTGATTCTATGAGAGAATCTATAGAAAATATAGATTTAGATAATTTTACAAGTCAAATTGATGGTTTAGATGGTGGATTAGATTTATTATCTTTAGGAGCGAAAGGAGCAGGTCTTGCACTTGCAGGTATGCTAGTTGCATCTACTATAAATTCTGCTAAAGAATATGATAAGGTACTAACAGACCTTCAAATAACAATGGGATTGACAGAAGATAAAGCATCTAACTTACAAAATAAAATTATGAGTTTTGCAAATGGTGGATATAATATTGAGAACATAAGTGAAGCAGTACAATTATTAAGTCAAAGATTCCAAATGACTGATGGAGAAATGGAAAAAGTATCACAAGGTATGTCTGTATTAAATGATTATGGATATGAAACTAATGATATGGTTAGATTCATCACTATGGCTTATGATAACTGGGGTATGACTGCAAATGATGCTTTAGGAATGATAATAAGAGGTCAACAATATGGTATGAATATTGCAGGTGACCTTATGGACACATTCATAGAGTATACACCAATACTAGGTCAAATGGGATTATCTGGACAAGATGCATTTAATTTAATATCAAGTGCTATGCAAACTACTGGAATGGATTCAGACAAAGTTGCAGATATGATTAAAGAACTTACATTAACTATAACAGATGGTTCTGATGCATCTGCAGATGCTTTAAAAAGTGTAGGAATAGATGTAAATGATTTAACATCAAGAATAGATAGTGGTAAAATCACTATGGCAGATGCTTTTAAAGAAGTATCAACTGCAATATTAGGTGTTGAAGATGAAACATCAAGGGCAACTGCACTACAAGATATATTTAAAGGTACTGTAGAATATGGTAATCAATCAGTATTAGAATCATGGGTAGGAGTTCAAAATGAAACACTAAATACTAGTACAGCTATTGATGAAGTTACAACTGCATATGAAAATTCATATAAAGCATCACAACAAGATTTTAGTAATAGTTGGTCACAACTATCTCAAACTTTAGGTAGTCTGGTGTTACCACTTCTTACAGAAGTTATGAACTCATTGACTAGAGTTATAAATGTAACTGGAATTTCATTAAGTACTTTTGGAATACAAATACAAACATGGTCAAATCAATTAAAAGCATTCTTCCAAGAAGTTGGAATATGTATATTAGAATCATTAGCTAGTCTACCATTTGCCGAAAAGATAATGCCTAATTTGGATTCTACATTATCTTCAATGAAAACTAATCATGAAGAAACTATTAAATATATCCAAAACAATGAACGTTTAATGAAAGAAAATTCTGCTTTAATTAATGCAGAGTATGAATCAGATAAAGAGCAAACATTCTCTAATGTAGCAAGTACTGCACATGCTAAAACTAAAGAAATGGCAAACGCAGTAAATACTAATACTGCAGATGCTAAGAATAGTGCTAAAGCAAATACAGATGCATTAAAATCTGATGTAGAAGGTGCATTATCTGGATTAGGAAATGTAGCACTTACTAGTACTGGAGAAATACTAAAAGCTACACAACAAAATTTAAGTTCATCATCACAAATAATAAGACAATTTGGTAGTGATGCATACAATGGAGTTAAGACAAGTTTTAGTAAGCTAGAACAATCTGCAAAACAGTCTATGAGTAATTTATATAATGGATGTAATACTAGTATGTCTAAAACTAAAACTAATGTTATGCAGGATGCAACAACTATGTATAATCAAAGTAAAAAGTCATTTGATGCATTATCACAAGCAGGTAGACAAGCATTTAGTAATTTATATAATGAAGTTACTACAAGTTCATCAAGAATGAAGAATCAAGTTATAGCAGACTGGAACAGTATCAGAAATACGTTATCTAAAGGCATAACTGGTAAAGTATCAGTAACTAAAACTATAAGTAAGGTATCTACTACACCTAAAGCAATAGCAACTATAGATAGTGCTAATCAAGCTATGGCAAGATTAAATGTAGATAATTTTAATTATAGAGCAAGTAGTTATCAACCATCTAAAATAGTGTCAACTTCATTAATAAAAACAGAAAAGATAAACAATGATACTATATCAGAACTAAAGAATCAAAATAAATTATTAACTCAAATGTTAAATGTGTTAATGTCTGAAAGAACAACTTTAGTTGAAAATACTATAAATCTAGATGGTAAAGCTATAGCTAGAGGAATTGTAAAATATATAGAATCAGAAATATCTACTATAGACAACAGAAGAAGTAGGTTAAGTGGTATATTTTAGTAAAAAGTAATATCAATATCATATTGATATTACTTTTTTATACAAAAACAATATTTTACAAAATTCGATATAATTTATTGATATAATATTTTTAGATTATATAAATTATGGGGGAAAATATGAAATTATTAGAAAAAGTAAAGAATAAAAAAACACTAGGAATGATTATAACATTAATTGTAGGAATGTTTATAGGAGGATTAGTATCACCACTATGTTCTGATAGTAATCATGAAGGTATTGAGGCAAAAGTTTCAACATTAGAAAGTACAATAGAAGAAAAGGAGTCAGAAATAGCTGCTTTAAATGAAAAAGTTGATTCTGCAGAACCATATTTTAAAATGACTAGTGCAGAAAAAGAGGCATTAGAAATAGAAACTGCTAAGAAGGAAGAAGAAAATAGAATAGAGCAAGAAAAATTAGCAGAAGAAAAGAAAAAACAAGAGGAAGAACAAAAACAAGCAGAATTAGATTCAAGAAGTATTACATTGGGGAATGGTACATATTTAGTAGGCAAAGATATTCCAGAAGGAGTATATGACTTAGTTGCAGTAAAAGGTGGAGGAAATGTTCAATCATCAGATTATACAGTAAATTTAATTATGGGAGTTAAAGGAGATTCAGACTTCTATCAAAGAGAACAACAAAATGTAGTATTAAGAGAAGGTATGAATATAGACTTAAGTAGTGTTACAGTAAAATTTGTTCCAGATGATGGATACACTATAAACAACTAATTTATAAATTAGTAAATAAAAAGAGTATATGCAGTAAAAAGCATATTGGAATATAGATGATTTTAAATTTCATTTAAATTATGATGTAATAATATGGGCAATTCAAGATATAGATAAATTTAAACTAAGTGAAAGTTGTATAAATAAGTTAAGTGAAAAAATGCTAATTAAAGATAAAATTATTTAAATAAATAATTTGAAAAGTATAAGAAACATGTATAGTTAAGATAGGGGAGAATATAACATGAATTTAAGTTTTAAGGCGAGTTTACAAAAGTCATGGACATTATTAGAAGATAGAGTAATTTTGGGTAATAAAGAAATACTTCTTACTGAAATTGAATCTGTAAAATTATTCAGTAAGTCTTCTTTTGCAACGAATGGAGTAATACAGATTACAGTTAATAAGAAAGTTATGAACTTAGTATATCCTCATAAATCAAAAGAAGATGGGGAGAAAGCATTAGAATATTTACAAGATAATTGTGGGGCTAAAGAAGAACAATCTAATAGAAAAACTGCTAAACAAATAAATGATGAAATAAATTCTCTACCATGTAAAGATGACTGGGGAACAAGAAAGGAAATTGCAGAGCTACCATCAATACTTAGATTAGATGAAGAAATAAAAGCTATGACAAGTGGAGTTACTGAAGGTAATACTTGGCTTATAGTATGCACAAATAAAAGAGTTTTAATGTTAGATAAAGGAATGATTTATGGATTAAAACTAATAGATATACCTTTAGATAGAATTAATAGTATTTCTCACTCTAAAGGATTATTACTTGGTAAAATAGCTATAACTGATGGAGCAACAACAAGGATGATAGAGAATGTATCTAATAATACTGTTAGCTTTTTTGCAGATACAGTTAATAATGAAGTTGAATTATACAAACAAGCTAAATTTGCTCCAACTACGCAAGTGGTGAATAATATGTCACCTGCAGATGAGTTAATAAAATATAAACAATTATTGGATATGGGAGTATTAACTCAAGATGAATTTGATATGAAGAAAAAAGAACTTTTATGTTTATAATAATAAAAACAAAAATAACAGTCATTTTATTGACTGTTATTTTTTAGGTACAAATAAATGTAGTACACGATTCTATTACAAATCTAACTATTAGACCAGTTAAAAATATAAATATTATTGCTAATAAAGCTATCATATTTTAAATTTACATTTTATCACCTAGTTATGAGGAGCAACAAAATTAATAAATCATATTCCATAATATATAATTTGATTATATACTTGCAATATCTATGTATAATCATTTATATACACCAGATATTTTCTATTTACCTTGAAGACAAGCACCTATAGTAGTTAATACTATAGTTTTTTTAGCGTCTTTAATACTATCAAATAACTTTAAAATTTTATCAGTATGAATATCTATTTGTGTCAATTTTATATTAGAATTCTTATGATTCATAGTATTATTTTTTTTCTAATCGTTTATTTCTAGCTTTCATAATATTTATCATTTTATATTTTTCATCTGGAGTTAGGTCATTATAATAATTAATATCAATTAAAAAGGCATTTAAACTATTTCTAAAGTATTTATATTCCTTAGGAGTCGCATAATTACCTTTAACATTATTTTCTTTACAAAAATGTGTCATATCTTTATAAAATTGAGGTGAATTATCTAGTGAGAGTAAAACTAATTTATTATTTTTATCTAAGTTATTCTCTATAATAAATTTTCTTAAAGTTGCCATAGAGATGTTATACTTACAACAAATTGTATTCCATGTTGAGCCACTAGCATAATCATCTTTAATTTCTTTTGAGTATTTAGCTAAAATTCTATCACTAGGTGGTGTTATTTCTACGTTAAAAACATACTTAAGTATTTCTGAAATTATATTGGATTTAATATTAAACTTTTCGCTAATAGTATTTATCGTAGCAAATTCATTCTCATACATACTAAAAATTTCATTTCTTTTTTCATATGCATATTCATGTTTTGTCATATAACAATATTTTAGTGCATCTGATTTAACTAAGTCAAAGTCATGATAAAATATATTATAAGTATCAAAAAGTTCTTTAATAAAATAATCAAAGTTTTCAATATCTGTAGAAAAATAATCAGTTATTTCTAATTCTACTAATCTATATTTTTTATCCTTAAAATATTTTACTTTTTCACTGTAAAGTATTTGGTCAGTTGAATATAAACAATCATCTGAATTATGTTGAGAGCCATTAACTTCTATGTGTAGTTTAACAGGCTCATGCAAAACTATATCTGCAGATAATGTTCTAATTTTATCATCAATTAAAACTTTTATTTTTTCTTCGCAGTGGCAAATATCTTTAAAATAATACTTAAGCATATACTTTAGGTAGGATGCTTGTTTACTTTCATTTTTAGATTTATATGGCTCACAGTTTGGACAATGACTTCTATTACCTCTATCCAATGCATCTCTTAAAGTTGATTCTGCTCTGGAAAATTCATGCTCACATTTTTTACATTTTAAATTATAAGTTTCTTTACCTTCTCTAGATAAAAATTCAAAGTATTCATTATAGCTAGTTAATAATCTTTTACTTACATATATTTTATTATTATTTTTTTCATCTTTACAATTATCACAAAAGACAGTTTTTCTATCTAGAAGTGATGATATAGGAATTATAAACTTATTATTTGCATCACATTCAGTATGTATTACAGTAGCTATATTTTTATCTAAGTTTACTAATTTATATACATTTCCAAATTTATTATTTAACTTTTCTTGATATTTAGGTAATCTACATGGACATCTTTGACCTAAGTTCTTGAAATTATTAGGTTTAACTGAATAGTTACAATCATTTTGGCAAATTAAATCAACATTAGCTAACATACCTTGAAACTTTGAATTTAATATATATCCTTCTTTATTTAATAAATCTATAAAATCATTAAATGTTTTAGCTTTATTTTTTTCTATTTTATTACTAATATTGGATAAATTTATTTTTTTCATATAATTATTCATATAAAAGTAACCCCTTAAAATAATTGATACATTATATTTGTACTTTTATAGATAGTATCCTCTAAAATATTAAATAAAATTCAAGTTTTATTAGTATATAGATTATAAGTTAAGAATTTTAAATATAGCTTAATTTATAAAATAAGTGTAAATTTTTACAGTTTTATATAAAAATTTACACTTATAAATTCGATATTAGCATAACATAATTGTTTTATATAATGCTATCATTAAGAATTTCTACAGATGGAACTTCATCTATGCACTTATCTCCTATTTTATAAAGTTTATTAAATAAAACTTTACTTAGACTACTTTGAGGAAGTTCCTTAATTCTCTTATATCTAGTTAATTCCCATCCATCTATCAATGCCCTCTCTCCAAAACCTTGACATCTTGAAACTACTGAATTCGCTGCTTGTTTTTTGCTTATACCACCTTCTTGATAGTATCTAGTAGCATTAGTTATAGATTTATATATTATAGAATATATTTGAGATACTGAAAATGAATCAAGTAATTCATTAATAACAGATATTGTCTTATCTCCTATACTGAAATCAAATCCCACCTTACTCATTTGATATATTAAATAATCTAAACATTCACCTAAAGCAATTTCTCTCCATATATCATAAGCTATATTTAAATTTTCCTGTAAATCTACTGTAGGGCTTAATATTTCTCTAACAGTTTCCATTTTATCATTATTATACTCAATATTTATATGGAATTTTACACGACTTAAATAAAAGGTACTAGGAAAGTTCTCTCCATCTTCAAATGCATTTATATCTGATGTAGGACTAACTAAAATTATATTATTATGATATAAATATCTTAATATATCATAAACTTTGTCATTAGGTGCTATTATATCATCAAATTCATCAAGTGGTATAGTTGTTACTCCATCTTCACTCAATAGAACTCTGCATACTGATGCTAAATATAATTTATCTAAAAATTTTAAACTATCTAATTTACATCTAACTTTATTAGATAAATTATATGTTTCATATATTAACTTTTTTTTCCTAGCTATTTCTTCTTGTCTTTCCTTTTCTTTTTTTCTTAACTCTATTTCTCTATTTGTTATACATCCTTCGCATTTACACCTGTATGATTCTTCATGCCCACATGAAGAACAAAATGGTACATTACTATTCCTATTAAAATTTGTCTTAGATGGTCTTTTTACATACATATTACTTTCACAATAGATGCATTTTTTACCCATTACTTGTTCTTCTGGAAATAATTTAAATAAATTAGAAGGTGTAGTTTTTATATTATACAACTCTATTAATTCTGTTGCTGTCTTGTGTCCACTATAATACATTTCCATAAGTTTTACTATAGACTCACCATCTAAATGCTGTAATTTTTCATTTATTTTTATCATATCTACATGACCTCCTATTTAATGTAAATACACAAAATATTATATCATATTTCCCCAGATATATTTATTAAGTAAAATAATAAGTATATAAAACACAAAAATAGATACTATAACTTGGTAGTTCTAACGCCTATATTTTAAATAAAATCATACTTTTAGTAGTGTAAATCTTTTAATTAGTCTTATATTTAAAAGTGATAATATATACAGAACATAATATATATCACTTTTAAAATTAGGACTATTTATTTTGTTACTACCAAAAAGTGTATATTTTAATATAAGATATATAATATATTTTAAAAATTATACATTTTTCTGTAAGTCTAATTAAAAATATAAATACATAAAAACTAGAGCGACTTTAGTTGCGATTAAAAAGAATGTGCAATTTGATATGGAATAAAAACTCCTTTTAAATAGTATAGATAATAGAATTAATTGTTATATACACAAATATCATTACCTATTTTTTATTAATAATCTTCTATATGGACATTGAAGGTGTTACGTTCACTACCGTTCACTACACCTTCTAATGTCTTTGGTTAGTGGTCGATAAGACTAAAATAATAAAAGTATAGGAGATTTTAAATTATGAAAATAATCGCAAAAGGCAAATTAAAAAGAGAACAAATAAAGAATATAAATGAAATAGAAGAAGTTGTATGTGGAACAGTATCTAATTTCCATATAGCAAATTTAGATTTAGAAAATGGAAGATATACAAATATAATATCATATTTAGATAGTGTAAGAAGTGTTGTAACTGTATCAATACAAGAAATAGGTATGTTAACTAAAGAAGTATTTGTAGAAGAAATATATCATATATATGAAGATGAATATGGATTAGAGGTAGTTCCAGATAGTTGCATACATGAAAAATTACAAGCTAATGATATGTTTGAGGTTTATAATAAATACAAGTTTATAATAGATACAATGGTATTAGAAACATTCAAAGAAGAATAATCTTAATGTCCTATAAATCGCTAGGAGAGCCACCAGAAGGTGGTTCTTTTTAATTTTAAATGAAAGGTAAGGTAAAACACAATATGAAAACATTAAAAATAGAATTATGGAGTTTAGCAAAACACAAGAAAACTAATAAGGTAAATATAGAAAATATATATTATATATATAAAGTAAGCGAAGAGGTATTAGAGAAACTTTTAAATACTAAGTATTATAAAGAGAACCCTAGTTTTATGCCCTTAGACAGAAAATATGGTCATGAGTTTAAGTTAATAAAGACAAATGAAAATATAAAGAATGTAGATGATTATGAAGTATTAGATATAGATAGTCAAAGTATTTATATTGATAGTAAGTTAATTTATTCAGATAGGGAGATATAGGAATATGGAACAGAAAGGAAAATACAGTTTTGTATATGAAAGGCAATACAATCTAATGGAGCATCCAGAAGAGCTATTAAGCATATAGAGATTAAGATAAGGTTTATATGTTTATGTGAGTTCTAGTCAATCTAAAGAGTTTCTGGAATAGAAAGTAGATTTACCATCTAAAGAGATTAATGAAGTTTTATAAAGGTGGTATAGTTTCACATCATGAGAACATAGAAAATGCTAAGAAATTTGAATAATCTTTAATTGGTGAATATATGATGCAAGAGTATATAAACGATTATGAACCAGAAAGACCTAAAATATTTATCTTAAATCAGAAGGATTCTAATGCAATTATTAAAGATAATAAAGTTAAATTTAAAATTAATTTGATTGTGGATTAGTTATTTATAAATATGTAGATAAGTTCACCATGAGTAAAAATTTTGAACCTAAAAAGTAAAATTTTTGAGTCTAAAAAGTAAATTTATACTTTTTACATCAAGTAAATTTACACTCGACATACTATTCTACTATTACTATTCTACTATTTACTATTCGACTAAATAACTAAATAAGATAAGAACAAGTTATTTGTGAATGTATATAATTAATCAAAATATAATACATGGTAAAAGTAAATAAATACTCATAACATTATATTTCTTATATGATATAATTGATTTATAAGAAATATAAAAGGAGAATATTCTAATGATGATGGTAATCAATGAGAGTATACTTGATATGAAGTTAAGACCACAAGTAGTACATCTATTCTTACAAATGATTTATAACAGTGAAGATGGATTAGTTGTTGCATCACAAGTAAGTTTAATGGAATGGACACAATGTAAAGATAAAGAAACTAATATCTCATATGTTAATGAATTGTTGGACAATGAATTGATAACATTTGAAGGTTTAACAGATAGAAAAAAAACATACAGACTAAATAACAAGTATTATTTTTATAAGTAAAAGGATAGAGATTAAAATCTCTATTTTTTATAAAAACAAGTGTTGTGTTTTCATAATACTTGTGATATGATAATATCATAATAAGAAATGGAAGGAAAACACAACGGATGAAGATAAATGTATTAGGATTTGAACAAGAGAAAATAATGAATTTACCAATAAGAATAAATGCTACAGATTTATTAGTTCTTAGAACTATGGTAGATATGATAGATAGCAAAAGATTAGAAACAAAAGAGATAGATGGAGAAGTTTATACTTGGATAAATTATAATCTAATATTAGATGATTTACCAATGATTGCTACATCTGTTGAAACAATAAAAAAGATAGTTTCTAAGTTTTGTTCTACTGGATTATTAGATAGAAAAGTAAAAAAACATATAAATGGTGGAGCATTTACTTACTTTAGAATAACAGATGCATTAACAGATATAATGTACAAAGAAGATACTCCTAAAAATGAAAATATTGCAAATAATAATAAATCATCTGATAAATCTAAAAAAAATTATAAAAAATCAAATGAAAGTGAAGAGATATTTATTTCAGATGACTGTAATATAAAAGAAGTTACAGTTTCTATAGTCGGGGAATGCATGACTGAAAAAATGACAGTAAGAACTGCTAAAGCTATTTTAGATATTTATGATAAAATTGATTTTAATAAGTTAGTTGGATTTTTAGAGTATAAGAAATTGACTAAAGGTATTTTAACTAATTCATATGTAGTAAAAGCATTAGAGATATATATGGAAAATGAGGATGTTATTTAACGAAGAAAAGTATTAAAAAATTTATAATGAAGTGTTGTGTTTTCATAATTCATAAATATAAAAAATAAAAAGGAGATTGGATAAATGAGAAAAATTACGATTGATTTAGGGAATGCAAATTACAAAGTATTATTAGAAGGGAAAAGAATTATAGATAGTTCAAATGTACAAGAGGTAGCAGAAGGAACGTTTGGAGCATTTGAAATAGATAACAAGCATTATTTATTTGGAGAAGTTGCAAAAGCAAAAAGAAATACAAACAAAATATGTAAAACTAAAAGAGCATTAATGGGCAGAGCATTATATCCAGTTGTAGAAGATAAAGAAAAGATTGAAATAGTAACTTTATTACCATTGAGTTTATATGTAAATCAAGAAAATAAAATGAAGTATTCAGAGTTACTAAAAGGTAAATATACCGTAACTAATCCAAATGGAGCAAAGAAGTCATTTTCAGTAACTAATGTAGAAGTTAGAGCGGAAAGTTTTAGTTCTCTAGCAACAGAACCTTCTCTTTTAAAAGAGCCAATATACTTAATAGATTTAGGTGGAGTAGATGTAAGTGGATGTTATGTTCATAAGACACCAGATATAGGAAAATCATTCACACAAGAAAAAGGTATGAATATTTTCTATAGTGAATTAGGTAAAGTATTAACATCTAACTTATTAGAAACGTATTCAGATAAAGATGCAGAATTAGTATTTAATAAATATGATAGTTTATCAGAAGATTTAAAAGTTATAATAGATGATTTTGCAAAGACATTCATTAGGGAAAAAATATATATACCATTAAATGAAATTGGTTATCGTGAACTAATCCATAAACTTGTATTTACTGGTGGAGGTTCTAAAGCATTGGAAAGATACTTAGTAGAAGATAGTAATGTAACAGTTCTTCAAAATGCATTGTGGTCTAATGTTGAAGGAGCAGAAGTATTAAGTAGAAGAAAAAGTAAATAGGAGGATAGGAAATGTTTATTAAGTTAAAGATTGAAGGAGAATTATTAGAGTTATTACAAGAAGAAGCAGATGAATCAGTAAGGACTTGTACACAACAAGCTATGTATATTATTAAGTCATATTATAAAGAAGATATTAAAAAGAATAATTGCATACGATTTGACACTGTAGATGAAAATATATTGTCTAATAGTTCAAATTATGAAACAAAAGGTAATGAAGATGTGTATGAAGAACCAATAGGAACTAATGAAGAACAAGAAAATAATATTGGTAATGAGGAGTTCATAGATGAAGAAATATATAATTTTTAGTGACTGGAGAAATCCAGTCTTTTTTATTATAGAGAAATGAGGTGTAGCAATATGATTAGAGATATTATCAAAGAACGTACTAATTATATTTATATTAATAAAAGAATAGAAATTTTAGCACTAATAGCAATCGCATTAATAGTAAGATAAATTTTTAAAATTATTATTTTACGTTTCATTTTCGTTTGCGTTATGTAGTAGTGTAAGGTTTTTGATAACCTTAAAAATTTAAAAGTAAAGTATATAAAGCATACAAATAAGATGAATTTAAGGAGATAAGAAAGACAATGGAAATAAAAAGAATAACTAAACAAGCAGTTAAATTAAATAAAGAGCTAGAAAAAGGATATTACTTTATGTCTAATGAAAAGTTAATAGGGAGATGTATAGATACTATAGAACTAGATGAAAGTCTATTTACTAATTACTATGCAAAATGGTCTGGAGCAACTGGAGAAGTATTTGCAACAGAGGATTTTATAAAAGTTGAATTTGAACATGATATAGATATTATAGAAAGAAAAATAGTTTTAGATGGTGTAGATTATGTATTTTACTTAGCATCTGCAAGTGATTTAAAGAAAAGTTCTGCAATATTTATAAAAGAAAGTTTAGCAGATACTTTAGGTAAGGAACTTATTAAACACACTACTGGAGATATAGTAAATAGATTAGAAGGAATGGATGTTGTAATAAATAAAATACAAGCATATATATCATTTATGTTCTCTGGAGCAACTAAAACTAATATAGAGCCTAAAGTAGTTGTTATAGAAGAATTACAGTATCAATATACTGGAATTCATACAGTACTAAAGGATATAAATACTTTGGAGTTCGGAGAAGAAGTAGTAGAAACTACTCTATCAAGTCATGATGGACAAGGTATTATGTCATTAGAATTAGCAGAAAGAATAAGACAAGAATTAAATTCGAAAAAACAAAAAGAATTAAATTATATAAATTGGATTACATTTAGATTATTTACCATAGGTGGTAAAGGAATATGTATTGCAGTTGATATAAAAGAACAACTAGAAAAGGTATGGATACAGTTTGGAGATTCAGAAGGTCTTAAGAAAATAGATGGAAGATTGTATATTAAAGATATTTATGAAAAGTGGCATGACATAGAATCAGTAGATATGGTTTTAAATGAATCACAAACTAAGTTAATAAAATATTTTAACTCTAATGAAGACATAGAGAATGCAAAGAATCAAGTTCCAGAAAAGTTTAAAGGTGTTATTAATAACTTATATGTATGTAAACATAATGAAAATACATTAAGAACAGATAAAACAAGAATGAACTATCAATTCTTACAAGCATTAGCAATAACATCTAATGATATTGCAGAACTTACTAAGAATAATAAAGAAATGTTAGAACAAGCATTAACAGATATAGATAGTATGTTAATAGTGAACAATTTAGCAGAAATACGAGAGGATGAAGATGATACAACTGTAAGCAATTCGTTTAATTTAGCATTAGATTTAGTTAAATATGATGAGTCCTTTCTAAAGGATAAGACAGTTCTGGAGCAAGTAAGAAGATTATATATGTCCAAGATAAAGAGATTATCATATGGAAGAGTATTCATGAATGATATGGCATATAGATTATGTGTACAAGACCCACAAGTATATATGAATTTTATAGCTACTAGAGATATGGAAACTGCAAGAACTCAAGAATGTCTGCAGACAGCAGAATATAGTGTAGTTGGTAGACCAGCAGGTCAAAAGACTGTAATGGGGAGAAATCCATTATCTGGACATCAAGAAATGATAAGATTTGAAAATAAAAGAAATAATTATATAGATTCATTAGGATATAAATGTAATTCAATGATTGTATTTAATAGCTATGATGCAACGCCTTCAAGAATGTCTGGAATGGATTTTGATGGTGATGTTGCAGGTGTTATTGTAGATGATATTATTTATAATTCAGTTATAGAATTAGATACACCATTATTCTTTAATACATTTGATGGAGATAAAGTTGAGAATAGATATTTAAAAGAAAATATAATTGAAACAACAAAGATTACTGCAGGAGATAAAATAGGTTCATTAGCTTTAGGAAACGCAGGATTGATGAACAGAATTAATGAAGTTTATTTTTATGATACGAGAACAAATGAATTATTATATTTAGATGATATATATGCTAAGGAGCAAGAGGAAATCTTAAAGACTTGGGATATGGAAAGTAATATAAATAACTTAGTTTGGGATAGAATAAATAAACTAGAATTAGATGGAACTATTATAAATGGAATCTTTAATATGGATAATAAGCAAATGAAAGATTATCTGAAAGCAAGACATGCTAAATTTAGACATGAGCAATTTCTAGTGCTATATGCACAACAATGTGCTATAGATGCATCTAAGACTGGTGTAGATGTTCCAGATAATATAAAACAAGAAATAAAGAAAATATCTGAAAGACCATATTTCATATGCCTTACTGCATATAATAGAAGATTTGATAAATATAGAAATAGTGTCTTAGATGCATATTCAAGATATACATTTAATGAATTTAATCAAAAGAGAATGCGTCTTTTAGATAAAATAAGTGTAGTACTTGGTGAAGATGTAACAAAAGATAAATCTTTTAAAAATACTAATGTAATAAAAGGTTTACTAAAGAAAGCATCAACAAATGCAGATACAGATAAAGTTAAAATATTGATTGACTATCTTAGACCTAAGTTTGATGAATATGCTAAAAATAGACAAGAGTTAAAAATTTATAAGAATAATAATAGAGAATATTATAATACTGCACATGATAAATATTCAAGTGAAATGAGAGTATTTTTAAAAGATTGTTATGATAATTGCAAAAACAATGTAAATGGATTTACATTAGAAGATTTTGCTAAAGCACTTCATCAATTAGATAGATTAAATAAATATATTGTGGATTTTGTCCCAGAACTTCTAATCCATTGTGTAGTTAAGGTTAATGATAGAAAAAAAGTATTTGTTGAAGGCGATTTAAATAATGGTTCAAAAGTAATTACATTAGGTAATAAAAAATATACCTTAGAATATGAGAACATAAAAATAGGCAAATGTGAAAGTATTATATTTGCACACAATCTAAAAGTTATGAAGAAAAGACAATTAGCTACTGGAAGTATACTACAAATGAAAGCCACTTATGGAGTTGATTTTGAATTAGATAAAGAATACATCTTAAGAAGAAAAGAAGATAATAGACATTTATTCAAAGTAATAGATTCAAATGAAGTTATATTAGACAGTGTTAGATTGTCACAAGGTTCAAGTGAATTTAATGAAGATATAAAAGAACTTAAAATAATTATAGAAAGTCATAAGGCAATAAGTAAGACAAAAAAATATGAAACTTGGTATGTTAAAAGATGTGTTTAGGCACATCTTTTTTACGTTTTAGGAGGATTAAAAATGAAGTTATATGTAAGTAAAGATTATATTAATAAACATGGATTATTTTATGTTTATGTACATATGTATGATAATAAAATTATATACATAGGAAAAGGTAGTAGGTCAAGGGCAAGAGATTTTGCTAATAGAAATAGTAGCTATAAGAAGTATATAACAAATGTAGGTAAAGAAAATATAAAATCATATATAATAGGAGAAAGTTTTGATGAAGAATTGATGATACATTTGGAAATGCTTATCCACGAACTACTTTTGAATGAAGGTTATAAATTATATAGTAGACCACAATTTGGCGAGTTTGGATATCTAAAAGGTAGAATCTTTTCAGAAGAAACAAAATTTAAACTATCTAAAGCAAGGCTAGGTAGAACTCATACCGAAGAAAGTAAAAATAAAATAGGTAATGCAAGAAAAGGAAAAAAATCTATGCTAAGAAAATCAGTAGTCCAACTTGCGTTAGATAATACTTTTATAAATGAATATGATAATATAAGAGGATTAGACGAATTAGGTTTCCACAATTCAGCAGTAGTGATGTGCTGTAAGGGAAGTAGGAGAACGCATAAAGGTTATAAGTGGATGTACAAAGATGAATATTTGATTGAGATAAGTAGAAGTAATATTGCTTAATTCATGTTAGATAATATAAATCACAAATATCAGTATGCATATTAAAATATATTTAACATCTATTTTAATATGCATATTGATATATGTTAGATAAATGGTTGATTATAGTATAAATTTATAGTATTATAAAATCATATATAACGTAGATATAGAGCGAGTTTTAAAATTTTTGAATTAAGCTATTAATATTATAGGTATTGGACAGACTTATGTTATCAAATGCTAACGTATTAGTTTTAGATGACCCAACTAACCACTTAGACCTAGAATCTATAACTTCTGTAAACAAAGGTTTAGAGAAATTCCCAGGAGTATTATTATTCAACTCTCATGACCAAGAGATGATACAAACTCTTGCTAACAGAATAATAGAAATAACTCCAGGTGGAATAATGGACAGAAAGACTACTTTAGAAGAATATCTTGAAAACAAAGATATACAAGCTCAATTAAAGAAAATGTATGATGTTCAAAATGCATAATTAATATTATATAAGTAAATTAAAATATAAATACACCTTTTGAATATATGATAATACTCATTTTTGAGTGAGTGACTTTTTCATATATTTAGGAGGTGTATTTTTTATTATTTTAAAATACGCAATTGATAAATGATTATATGATTTAGAACTTAAATTAGTTAGTAAAGTCTACATAACGGGAATTCTTAGATAACAGACTATCGCTGTATACAAGTAACTTTACACAAGCTATATATCATACTATACCCTGTAATTAATTCATCGTTAGGGGGATAGGCAATGCATAAGAAATTAATATCGTTAATTACAAGTGGTTTATTAAGTTTAAGTATATTAACCGGTTGCAAAAATGAATACGTTGAATATCAAGAACCACAAGTACAACAAAAACAAGTAGATGAAGATTTAAATGAAGAATATACTAAAGAAATAAGTGAAAATAAAGAAATCGATGAAGCATATAAATTATTAAAACCAGTTATAGATAATAGTTTTTATGGTCAAAGACATAATATTATTAAATCAGAAGATGGAAAAACTTTAATATTGGAGCTTCATATGGATGAATATGTTGCAGAAAATGGAAATATAGATGAATGGAATAAATATATTTATCAATGTTTAAATTCTGCTAAAGCGTTAAAAGAGCTCTTAGTGAATAATGGTCTAGAAACTAATTTCGCTATAGCTGTTATGGACTTTGATAAAGAGGAAGTATATATTTATATACTAAATGATCAGGTATCTTATAATATAAGAAATGAAAACTAAATACTTATAATTTATAGAATGGTTTAAGTAGCTATCCTATTTTTTATGTTATTAAATTAATATTCTAAGATTAAATTAAAAGATAAATACACCTTTTGAATATATGATAGGCTTATTTATTAAGCAGATCTGTATATTTAAAAGGTGTATTTTGTTTTATTTGAATTCCTCCCATACATCATTATTTAATTTAATAAAATACTTATTACCATCTCTTCTTCTAACATATCCTTCTTCATCCATATAAATATAATGACTTTCATCCCAGTCTACTTTTCTTACCTTATATCCTTCCTTTAATTTAGTTATAGCATCTCCAAATGTCATTTTAGGTTTTTCTACCGGTAATGTTCCTTCATATTTTTCATCATAGTTTTCCTTCAAACATTCAATAGAACAAAATACTAGACCTCTATCAACTAAATGACAATAATTATATTCTAATTCAAATCCACACATACAACATTTCATAAATGCCTACCTCCTATAAATTAAATTAATCTCATAATATTATCATTTGTATACGCAAGAGATACAAAATACTATCAAAGTCTAGATTAAAAAGGTTGTTTAATAGGGTAAAAATACCATCACTAATATATATTTTATTATATGTTTTAGGACAAATGTTTGTGTACAAACTGAATTGATATATATTTATCAATGATTTTTATATTTCTATAATGGCATATCTTATAAATTAAAATTTGATATAAAAATATATATTTTATTTATAAGGTATGATAAAATATATAATATCATTTTATATTAAAAAGAATTTTTATATTTAAAAACTAAGGAGAATAATATGAGACGAGTAGACTTAATGAGCAAAGCTACGACTTTAGTTACTATGCTAAGTATTGTATACGCTCTTATAGACATGAAGATAATATTTTTGGCGCCTATATTAACAATATCTATACCTTATAGATTTATGAAATATAAAGAAGAAGGAAAGCATACTGAAAATAGAAAAATATTAAATAACTTATTTTTATTCAACTTAATTGTGTTTATAGGAGTAACAGCTATAACTAATAGGATGAGCACAGACATATTTGAGATTATAGTAAATATAATAATCACATTTATTTATTTTAAAGTATTATCTATGATAGATAAGAAAAGGGAAACATTATATAATAATCCTCAAATGGTATATGATAAAATAAATGAAAAGATAAATGCATTAGAGATGATGTATGAACAAACTGAAGAAGGTATGAGAAATGCTGAAACAGAAAAGGCTAGAAATTCAATGGAAGCAAAGTTAAATGCCATAAGATATAAAATAGATGAATTAAAAAGACAATCAGAGCTTATTAAAGCTCAAATAGAATCTAAAAATAACAATAAAAATATGAACTAATAAAAATTTTAGAATCTTTATCTATAAAATGAGGAGTATCTTATAAGATACTCCTCATTTTATAGGTAAAGAATTTAAACTTAAATTGTTTTTAGGTGCAAATATTGAAGTTATATTATCAGAAATGTATTGATATCTTATAAATGGTTGATTAGATATATTTTTATCCATTATAGGTTTGCTCCAATTCATTCCATAATCACATGATTTACAAATGTACAAATCAAAGTATTCAACCCACTGTATATATATAGTAGAATTTTCTTTTATTATACTTGGAAATAAGCACATAACATCTTTACTTATAATAGACTCTTGATTTATTTTCAAAAAATTATTTTCTAAACTGATATTGACATATTTGCAATAATATTTGTTATCGTGGTTTTCTGAAAATACTATATGATAGTTACTGTTTTCATCTTGTAAAACAGATAAATATATTTTATTCTTATTTGATTTAGTAATTTGAATAGGCTTAGACCAAGAACGAGAATTTAAATCAAAGGTAGATACAAATAATTCTTCAAATTTATCGACTAGCTTAAAGTAAAATATAATAGGTCTGTTATTTGAGTAGGCTACAACGAAGTTACTAAGAATATTATAGTCTATAAAATCTATTGTATTTTTTACATAAATATTATCATCTTCATATATATGAATTAGATTTGCTAAAAGAGGTATACTTTTGTTTATTGAGTAATATATAGTATGTTTTATATTAGATATGTGTTTTGTATATGGAAACTTTACTATAAAGTTTTTATAATCATATTTTATCATAGTATGTTTATCGATATTATCTTCTTCTATATTTAAGTTTAATATTTTTCCTTTTTTATCATTGATGATTCCATAGATATTGTCTTTTTCATTTGTATCTAGCCATATATCTACAAAGGAATAGTCCCCAGTAAATAAAATTTTAGGTAGTAAAATATCATTTTTATTATTTATTTTAGTTAATACTATATCTTTATCTATGTCAAAGTAATATAAGTCGTTGTTATTTTTTTTTATTACTATATTTGTTTTATCTATAAAAGACATAACTATCCTCCTAAAAATCTTTATACTAATATTTATATTAAAATATGCAAATTTATACATATATTAGTAAAAATTATTAAATAGAGAATCTAAATTAGTAACATGTATCTTATAAAATCATATATTTTATTAAGAAGAGAATATAATCTTTTCAAAATAAATACAGGAGAGGATAGAAGGCATGAGTGAAATAAAAGACAATAAAGATATAGAAGAAGTTAAAGAGTCTGAGGCGAGATACAATAAACCTTGTAAACCAGACAATTTATGCTGCACATGCAAAGATGGCCCAACGGTTGTAAAAAATGAAAGCCAATGTAAAGAACAATGTTGCAAACCAAAAACTATTAGATATCCAGATATAAGAGAAGCAAAATGCATACCTGCATTAATAGATAGAATATATGACTATGTACATTTAGATAATGAACAAACAAGATGTGCTAAAGATAAAACATTTGAAATAATATGGGCAGGTACTAATGATAGAGCTAATTTAATAGGAAAAGATATATGTATAAAAACTATAACTTTGAAATATGATTGCCTAGGAATAGATGCGGCAGAGATACCAACTGAAATAGGTCTTAATCAGACTATAACACTAGTAAGTGATCCATGTTCAGCATGTAGAACTTCTGGATGTGAAAATATATATACTGAATATAGTGGAAGTACAACTTGTGGTGAAGGAACTGGTTGTTGTGAAAATGGTAGGGCTAGAAAAATATGTCAAGCAGATATAACTCCAGATTCTTGTAATTTGTATATTATAGTAGATGGTACTGCAGGATGTATACCTTTTAGAGCTCAATATCTTGTAGATGGCTTAACTGATAGTGTGATGGGATTAGGATTTAAAGATGTTGATTTCTTTGGTCAAGTATGTTTACCAGATGATAGAAGGAAAGTAAATTTAAGATCAATGTTTGATGTTTGTGTATCAGTACCATGTGTAGCACCTAAATCTACTATAGAATTAAACGAAAGTGCAGGCGAATATGAATTTACAGCTAATATATTTGCATCACTTTTAGTAACTGAAAAATTATACGTAGTAGTTAAAGATGAAGTTGCAGTTTATACAACACCTAACACATTAGTAGCTACTAATGGAGGGTTTACATCAAACTGTGAAGCATAATGATAATATGTAGGTATAAGGCTCATTAAAAAATGAGCCTTATATTTATGTAATAAAATATCATTAATAAACATATATATAATGAGGATAATTTTAGCTATAAAAGTTAGTTGTAAAGGAGTGTGTATAAATGCAGAGAAATTACAATAATAGATCAATAGAAAAGATACTTAATACTATTAAAGAATTAGTAGATATATCTTCAAATAAGGAGAAAATTTCTGTTGATTTAGAAATTACAACTACAGATGGATACACTAATAAAATACAAATAAATAAAGAGAATAATAGCAACTTAGCAATTAAAAAGAACATAATAATGAATGATAACGTAGCAATATCAATGGATAATATAACTAAAGTTAAGATATTAAATAACAATGACAATCCTAATTTTAAGAAATTATTAATAAAAGAGATACAAGATAGTACTATAGATGAAGAAAATAACTATAGATATGATCCTAATACTGGATATTCTAGAGCTTTTTCAAATAAACTAAAAGACAAAAATATTGAGGATTACATAAGACGAAATTATAAAGATATAAAAAGTATAAATTATTATGCAATAAAAAATGACAACCCAATAAAGAGTATAGAAAATATAACAAGTGAAGAGGTTCTAAAATATAATACGGATTTAGATGTAAATACTAAAAAATCCTTAGAAAATATAGAGTTAGATAAAAATAAAAAAAGCGTAGTAGAAAATATAACAAGTGAAAAAAAGAATGTGGTAAAGGATGTAAAAATAGAAAAGAAAAAAGTATTAACTTCTAATTGTGAAGAGGTTGAAGTTTCAAGACCTATAAAAACTAATAAAATAGGTGTATTGTCTAATATTAATACAAAAAATTGTAATGTAGTTACAAATCAATCAAAAACAAAGGTTGTAAAGGAATTAAATCCAAATAAATCAACATCAGTTATAGATGTAAAGCCTACTTATGTAGATAATGTAATAAAAAATATAGATATAAATCAACAAATAATAAAGCCAAAGACTGTAGAATTAATGATTATAGGACCTATGAATAATTATTTAAATAATGAAGAAATAAAAGATAAGCCTTTAAGAATGGATCCAACAGGGGATGGTTTTATAGGAGTTGTATTAGATGATGGAACATTTGAACCGCTTAAAGTAAGTTTAGAAACATTTACTATAATTCCTAATGAGGCTAAAAATATATTAGCTAATATTGAAAATGAAAATATAGAAAATAAGGTAATTAATAATATTAATATAGAAAAAGATGAATTTGTAAACTCAATAAATGTTGCCTATGATAATAGTGTATCAAAATATAAAGAGGAATATATAAAACCATTAAATGATATTTTAAAAACAACAAAAACAATTGTAAATAATATAATTAATGAAGAAGATACTATTTCAGTAGTTACAAAGCAAGGAAGCGAATATATAAACAATATAAAAGATATTAAACATGATATTGTGTCAAATATATCAGAGATAGAAACTACTGAAGTTATTGAATCTATAGATATCTTAAAAGATTATGGAGAAGTTGTAGATGATGTTAAATTAAATAAAGATTGTGTAAATGCCGTAAATGACATATATGTTACAGAACAGAAATTTGCAAGTTGCATTAATGAAAAGATAAAAGGAAATTTAGAGTTTGTAAGAAACGGAATTATGTTGATTAACGATGATGGAGAATTAACTATCTATTCTACAAATAAAATAAGTTCTATAAATAAGTAATTAAAAATATTATAATAAGGGCATCATAAATATTTGATGTCTTTTTTTGTTATAAATAAATAGTTATATGTACATAATTTTAATAAAAATAGGATGTGTATATTATGGCGCATATAACGGCTAAAAATGCTTATAAAAGCCTAGAAGAAAGAATAAATAAATTTCCACAAGGAGCTCCTCCTTCGAAAACTTTGTATCAAATTTTAAGTATATTATTTACAGAAGAAGAAGCAAGGTTAGTAGCTAAGCTTCCTATAAAAGCTTTTAGGTTAAAAACTGCAGCAAATATTTGGAATGTAAGTCAAAGTGAAGCATATAAAATATTAGATAATTTAGCTAAAAAAGCTTTGATACTTGATTTAGAAGATAATAAGGGGAAAAAATACATATTACCTCCTCCAATGGCTGGTTTTTTTGAGTTTTCAATGATGAGAACTAGACAGGACATAGATCAAAAACTTTTAGCAGAGCTTTATTATCAATATATAAATGAAGAAGAAGATTTTATAAAAGAACTATTCTATTCAACAGATACTAAGCTAGGAAGAGTATATGTTCAAGAAGAAGTATTAACTAATGAAAATGAAGTTACAATACTAGACTATGAAAGAGCAACGCATATAATAGAAGAATCAAAACATATCGGTATAAGTATGTGTTACTGTAGACATAGAATGAGTCACGTAGGAAAATCATGTGATGCTCCTATGGATATATGTATGACTTTTAACAATACAGCAAACTCTTTAATAAATAACAATTTTGCAAGAAGAGTAGATGCATCGGAGTGTAAAGAGCTTCTTCATCAGGCTTATGAACACAACTTAGTTCAATGTGGAGAAAATGTAAGAAGTGGAGTAACATTTATATGTAATTGTTGCGGATGTTGTTGTGAAGCATTAGTAGCAGCAAAACGATTTGGAAATATGAATCCGGTTCAGACAACTAGTTTTATACCTCAGATAAACTATGATTCTTGTATAAACTGTGGTAAGTGTATAAAGGTTTGTCCAATAGATGCTATAAGTAAATCAGTTGAAAATAACAAAGAAGTTGTAAAAATCGATGAGGATAGATGTTTAGGGTGTGGAGTGTGCGTTAGAAATTGCCATAAAAAAAGCATTACACTTAGAAAACGTAAGGAAAAAATAATAACACCAGCAAATTCTGTGCATAGAGCAGTATTAATGGCTATTGAAAAAGGTCAGCTACAAAATCTTATATTTGATAATGAAGCTTTAACTAGCCATAGAGCTATGGGTGCAGTTTTATCTAGTATATTAAGTTTAGAACCAGCTAAAAGAGCCTTAGCTAATGAACAATTAAAGTCAACATATTTAGATAGACTACTTAGTATAAAAAAACCTGAACGAAAAAAGTCAAATTAATTGAAATGATATGATATTATAATAATATGAAAATATGTTAAGGTGGGAGAATATTTATGGATAAGTATGTAGCTTGGGTAAATGAAACTAAAATAAAAAATACAATAAAATCATTAGAAAATAATAATATGAAGGGTTATCTTGCAAATAATAAAGATGAACTTATTAAAATAATAGATGAACTTACAAATGAAGGGGATACTGTTAGTTGTGGAGGATCTATGACATTATTTGAAGCAGGTGTTATAGATTATTTAAGAAGTAAAAGATTTAATTTTCTAGATAGATATGAAGAAAATCTAACTAAGGATGGTTTAAAAGAGTTATACAGAAAGACTTTTAGTGCAGATGTATTCTTTACTAGTACTAATGCTATAACAGAAGATGGAGAATTATATAATGTAGATGGAAATGGAAATAGGGTAGCAGCCATGCTTTATGGACCAGACAAAGTTATAGTAGTAGTTGGAGTTAATAAAATAGTAAAAAATATCAATGAAGCTGTAGAGCGTAATAAAAGTATGTGTGCTCCTGCTAATGCTAAAAGACTAGATACTAATACACCATGTAAAATAAAAGGATATTGTATGGATTGTAGTAGTACAGATAGAATATGCTGTGAGTATACAGTTATAAAAAGACAAAGAACTGCAAATAGAATTCATGTAATATTTTTAAATGAAAATCTTGGTTATTAATAAAATAAAGGATATACTAAAATAAAGGTATATCCTTTTATACATCTAATATATATCATAAAGGTTAAGTTTTAAGGAGGTTTCATGAGAAAAGCAAAACTTATATACAACCCAAATTCAGGTGAAAAATCCATAGTAAATAGTTTAGATTTTATAATAAGTATATATCAAAAAAATAACATTACACTTATACCATATAGAATAGACAAAAATGAGTGTATAGATAAAGCCTTTTTAGATATAGATGATACATATGAGCATTTAATAATAGCAGGTGGAGATGGAACAATAGATATAATAATAAATGCTATGAAAAATTTAAATATAAACCTACCAGTTGGAATACTTCCTGTTGGTACAGCTAATGATTTTGCGCACTCTCTTGGATTAGAATTTGATATAAAAAAAGCAGTAGATAATATTATAAATTCTAATCCAAGAAATTTTGATATAGGAAAAATAAATGATAAGTATTTTATAAATGTAGCAAGTGCAGGTATGTTTACGGATGTATCTCAAAAAATAAATCCTGATTTTAAAAACTATATGGGAAAAGTAGCATATTATATAGCTGGGATAGAGGAAACGCTTCATCTTAGAGCGTTTAATATAAAAGTAAAATCTGATGAAGTAGAGTATAAAGGAAATATGTATCTTATGTTAGTTTTTAATGGAAAAACTGCAGGTAATTTAAATTTAGCATATAAAGCAAAACTAGATGATGGATATTTAGATGTAATTATTTTTAAAGATATGCCAATTCCAAAATCTATACCAGTATTTATAAATGTATTAAAGGGAGAACATTTAGATAATTTAAATGAGGATGATATATTATACTTTAAAACTAAGGAAATATATATTGAATGTGAGGATGGATTAACTACAGATATTGATGGTGAAAAGGGTCCAGATTTTCCATTAGATATAAAATGTATAGAAGGTGGATTAGAAATATTAGGTGTGGATTATAGTTAAATTAAATAAAAGAAAAAACCTACTAAAATATTAATTAGTAGGTTTTTATATATTAAATATTATTTTCCAGGTTTGAAAGAGCTCTTTAATGGTACAACTCTATTAAATACTAATTTATCATCTGTAGTATATTTTGTATCAACAGAGAAGAATCCATTTCTTACAAATTGGAACTTATCTAATGGTTTTGCATCCTTTATTTGAGTAGGTTCAGCAAATCCTTGTAATATTTCCATAGAGTTTGGATTTATTTGCTCTAAGAAGTGCTTTCCTTCATTTTCTGGAGCATCATCAAGTATTAATGGCTCATATAATCTAAATTCACAAGGAATAGCAGTATTTGCTTCTACCCAGTGTATAGTAGATTTTACTTTACGTCCTGTAAATCCTGAACCACTCTTAGTTTCTGGGTCGTAAGTACAATGTACTTCAACTACATTTCCGTTTTCATCTTTTATAACATCAGTACACTTAACAAAGTAAGCTCCCTTTAAACGAACTTCATTTCCTGGGAATAATCTGAAGTATTTCTTAACAGGTTCTTCCATAAAGTCTTCTTGTTCGATATATAGCTCTCTACCAAATGGTACTAATCTAGTTCCTTTAGTTTCATCTTTTGCATTATTTTCAAGTTCAATCATTTCTGTTTGACCTTCTGGGTAGTTAGTTATAACTAACTTAAGTGGATTTAAAATACCCATAGCAAGAGGAGCTTTAGCTTGTAAGTCTTCTCTTACGAAGAAATCAAGCATTTGACTATCAACTTTTGAATCAGCTTTAGATACACCAATTTCTGAACAGAACTTACGTATAGCATCAGCAGTATATCCTCTACGTCTAAATCCTGATATAGTAGGCATACGAGGGTCATCCCATCCATCAGTAACTCCTTCATCAACAAGTTGCTTTAATTTTCTCTTACTCATAACAGTGTTTGTAAGGTTAAGTCTAGCAAACTCTATTTGTCTTGGAGTAGCTTCCATTTCACACTCTCTAACAACCCAATCATATAAAGGTCTTTGGTCTTCGAATTCTAAAGTACATATAGAGTGAGTTATTTTTTCTATAGCATCTTCTAGTGGATGAGCAAATGCATACATTGGGTATATACACCACTTATCTCCAGTATTGTGATGAGTAGAATGAGCGATTCTATATATTACAGGGTCTCTAAAGTTTATATTAGGAGAAGACATATCTATTTTAGCTCTAAGTACTTTTTCTCCATCTTTAAATTCACCGTTTTTCATTTTTTCAAATAGTTCTAAGTTTTCTTCAACAGATCTATTTCTGTAAGGACTTTCTTTACCAGGTTCTGTTAAAGTACCACGATATTCTCTCATTTCTTCAGAAGTTAAGTCACATACATAAGCTTTACCTTTTTTTATTAAAAGAACAGCTCTATTGTACATTTCTTCAAAGTAGTCAGATGCAAAGTATAGGTTATCCCAGTCAAATCCTAACCATTTAACATCTTCTTTTATAGAATTTACGTATTCTACATCTTCTTTTAATGGGTTTGTATCATCAAATCTTAAATTAACTTTTCCGTTAAATTCTTTCGCAAGTCCAAAATTTAAGCATATACTTTTGGCATGTCCGATATGTAAGTAACCATTTGGTTCAGGTGGAAAACGAGTTATAATGCTATCATGTTTTCCTGTTTCTAAATCATTTATAACAATGTTTTTTATAAAGTTAGATGAATTAGTTTCATTTGACATTATATAATACCTCTCAATTTATTAAATTTCTATATAGTACATAAAGGGTACTATAATACATATTATTAATTTTAATCTAAGATTAATAAAAAATAAAGACATAATTACTCTATATTAATAAGAAAATAGTTAACAAACACTATATTTAAGATTATTGTACAAATTTTAAAAAAATATGACTGTAAAATGAAAAAGGAAATAATATTTTAGGAAATAAATACCATTTACAACAAACGGTAACATTATTATAATAGAAAGTCAGTATAAATATATAATGGTTTAGAAAATATTAAAATAAAAAATAATATCATAATTATAGACTTACAAATAGAAATTAATAATCTATTTAATTTATGAATAAATACAACATAAATAAATAGGTTGTAATTTTATATATAATATGATATACTAAATTAGTTGTACTAAAAATCAAAGAGGGGGGAAGACTATGAAGAAGATATATATAGTTACTACATTTACAGGTACGCTTTTATCTTGCTTAATTAGAAATATAAGTAAAACCCCATACGCACATGTATCTATAGCTTTAAATGAATATTTAAGGCCTATGTATTCTTTTGGAAGATTAAATCCTAAAACACCAATATTTGCAGGATTTGTAGAAGAAAATATAAATGAAGGGTTATACGCTATAAGAACTAATACTATGTGTAGAGTGTACTCATTAATGGTAACAGAAAGACAGTATGAAAAGTTAAAAGAGAATATAGATAATGTTAGTATTAATAGAAAACAATATGTATATGATGTAAAAGCTCTTGTATACTTATCTGTAAATAAACCTAGAAAAAAAGACTATAAATATGTATGTTCTCACTTTGTGGCAGATATGCTAAAAAGAAGTGAGATAAATATATTAGATAAAGAGCCTCATCAAGTTAGGCCAAATGATTTTTATGATTTAAATGAGTTAGAGTTAGAATATGAAGGATTACTATCTAATTATTATGAAAAGGATAAAGTTCATAATATTGGAGACGTTGTAAAAATCTAAAATAAACACCTCTTAAATACTTAAGGGGTGTTTATTTTTTTACAAAATATGTATATAATAGTAATAATAACTAATTGTGGGTGAAAGGAGTACAAAATGAAAAGATTCATACAGAGATATGGAATATCAGCTATTATAGTAGCTATATATGCTTTTATTAAATTGCCAGTATTAAGACTAGATTTCTTATCTTTTATTTCAGTTTTAATAATATTCTTTGGGATAGCTGGGATATTAGATATGATGCTAGATAGAGGCGAGCATACATCTAAATTAGCAAAATATAACTTTGGAATAGCTGTTGTATTAATAATTTTTAATATAGTAGCACCATTTATAACTTCATCACCAATATTACATGCAAAAGCATACAGAAACTTAATAGGTGAAGTTAAAGAAAGTAAATTTACAAAAGATGTAAGTCCTGTAAGTGTATCAGATATTCGTTTAGTTGACGAAGATATGGCTATGAGACTTGGAGATAAAAAAATTGGTGAAGATCCAGCCCTTGGAAGTGTTGCTAAACTTGGACAGTTTCATATACAAAATGTAAATGGAGAATTATACTGGGTTGCACCACTTGTACATAGAGATATAATAAAATGGATAACATCACTTGATGGTACTGATGGATATGTAATGGTATCGGCAAGTAATCCTCAAGATGTTAGATTAGTTCAAGAGATAGATAAAAAGCCGGTAAAAATAGTTTATCAACCAGAAGCATACTTCTTACAAGACCTTCATAGACATATGTATTTAAAAGGAATTGTAAATGCAGGTATGACAGATTTTACATTTGAAATAGATGATGATGGTAATCCATATTGGGTAACTACTTTATATGAACATAAAGTAGGATATAGTGGAGCAAATGCTATAGGAGTAGCTACTGTTAATGCATCAACTGGAGAAACTAAAAGATATTCTATAAAAGATGCTCCAAAATGGATTGATAGAATACAACCTGAATCATTTGTTGTAGATCAGATAAATGACTGGGGATTATATGTTAAAGGATTCTTAAACTCAGTTATATCGGAAGAAGGAGTACTTGTTGCAACAGAAGGTACATCTTTAGTATATGGAACTGATGGAAAAGCATATTGGTATACTGGAATAACTTCAGCAGGGGGAGACGAATCAACTATTGGATTTATGTTAGTTGATACACGTACTAAAGAAGCTAAGCTTTATAAACAGCCTGGAGCTACAGAAACAGCAGCAATGACTTCAGCTGAAGGTAAAGTACAAGAGAAAAACTATCAAGCTACTTTCCCTGTAATGTATAACATACTTGGAAAACCAACATATGTAATGTCATTAAAGGATAAAGCAGGTCTTGTTAAGATGGTTTCTTTTGTATCAGTTGAAGATTATAGTGTATTAGGTCTTGGGGAAAACAAAGAAGAAGCTTTAAGAAACTATAGAGAAGCATTAGCATCAAAAGGTAATTCTATAAAGCTTGAAAATGATGAAACACAGCAAACTATAGAAGGTACTATAACAAGAATAAATCAAGATGTTCAAAATGGTAATACATTCTATTATTTAACAATAGATACTGATACTTCAAGAATATTTAATGCAATGTCTAAAGTATCATCAGAGCTTCCTTTAACTCAAGTTGGAGATAAAGTTAAGTTATCTTATCAAAAAGAAGCAAAGGGATTAGTTGATATAAATGAATTTGATAATTTAAATATTTTAAATGTTGAAGTAGATACAACTAAACAATAATTAATTAAAAATCGCATTTTATATGCGATTTTTTTGTGTTTAAAGTTATTTATAGTATTAAAAAGTGTTTATAAATTTTAAGTGTAAGTAATATCAATATACTTATATTAACACAAAAAAGATTTTGAAATACTTAGCCAACGCAGTAGCTTAAGTGAAGCGAATTTTTTTATCAAAACTGTAAATTTTAAAGGACTAGTTTAATATATTGATACTATAACCAATAAATAATAACTTCGAGGAGATTTTGACATGATGGTAGGAGTAGAAAAAGAGATATTAATACTAGTTAGCAAGATTAGATGTATAACAGAATCACAAGTTGGAAAGTTTTTTGGGACAAGAAAAAGATATACTAGAAAACCATTCAAAAAGACATTGAGAAAGATGTGTAATGAGTATACTTTAAGAAAATATCCTTGCAATCTAAATTACTCCGGGTATAGGGAGAATACTTATATATACTATTTAAATGGAAGTAAAATGTATAAAGGCAAAGAGCTACTTAAAGTAGTACTTGGTTCAGAATTAGCTATAAAGCTTGAAACTGGAGGATATAAAGTAAGACGTTTTTATAGAAATGTTAAAGTAGATAACTTAACATATGATTTATTTGTAGAGTATGTGGACAATTATAATGATATAAAACAAATCTTAGTTGATATAAACTTAGATGAAAATTTCAATATATTTAAGTATGATAAGATTGAAGAAAAAATAGAAAAATCAACTATACCATTCTTTGAAGTTCCTAAAATATTAGTAGTAACTAAAAATAACAAAGATATAAAAGTCCCAGATAAATTAGATTTAGATATAGACTTTGTTGATATAAACTTAAGTAAACTTTTTAAGGTAATATAAGTTTCACTTTTAAATAGATAGGTAAAATTTCTAAAATAATAAAATCTATAATTATTCTTATAATAATAATTATAGATTTTATTATTTTAAAGATTAATTTAAGAACTAACTTAAAATGATATTTGCTTCATAGATTTTATAACATAAATATTAAAAAAATGTAAATTATAATATTAATATTTAAATAAAATCTATGTGAGGTGAGTATATGGGAGAGATGAACACAGCTGCAATAAGTGCTAATGAACTAGTGCTTATAATGTCGTCTATCGGTGTACTTGGAGTAATAGGAGGATGGATTGGAGAAAAATTAAATATACCAGATGTTGTAATATATTTAATTTTAGGAGTATTATTTGGTCCTGTATTTTTAAATCTGGTAAATATAGATTCATTTCCTGTAGTAAATGAAATAATATTAACTTTTGGATCTGCTTTTATATTATATGAAGGTGGTAGAGAGATAAAGTTTAAGGTATTAAATGAAGTTAAAGTAAGTGTAGGATTACTTGCTTCTTTAGGCGTGTTTATTACTGCAGCAATAGTTGGCTTAACTACTTATTATGTATTTAAGTTACCACCAGGTCCAAGTTTATTATTAGGTGCAACTATAGCATCTACTGACCCAGCAGCCCTTATACCAGTATTTAAAAAAATACCTATTAAAAATAGATTAAAGCAAACTGTAATTAGTGAATCTGCATTTAATGATGCATTTGGAGCAATATTATTTACATCTATACTTACAAGTATAACTTTAAGTAAAAGTAGTGGATTATTATCAATATCATTAGAATTAATATTTATGATACTTATTGGTGTTTTAGTTGGTACAATAGTAGCTTTGATAGGTGTATCTTTATCATCAGATAAAAGGTATGGGATATTTCATGACTATGCTCCTATAATATCTATAGTTATAGTTGTATTTGCATATGAAATATCAGAAAGACTAGGTGGAAGTGGATATATGTCTGTATTCGTTTCTGGCCTTGTAGCAGGGAATAAGAAAAAATTTGGTCTATGGGTACCTGATGAAAATTATGTAGCAGGACTTCATTTTAGAGAAAATATTGCAACTTTAGCAAGAATGTCTATATTTATAATACTAGGAACACATTTAGATTTAAATAGTTTATTGAAATATGGATTAAAATCAGTAATAATAGTGCTAGTACTTATGTTTGTAGCTAGACCAATAGTAGTGTTAGTTTGTACATTATTTGATAGAAAAGCATCTTGGTCTAAAAATGAAAAATTATTTATGATGTGGGTAAGAGAAACTGGTGTAATACCTGCAGCACTTTCTGGTATTATAGTATCTACAAAAGTACCTGGATATGAAGTTATTTCATCAGTTGTGTTTATGACCATAATAATAACTCTTTTAGTACAAGCTAGTACTACTAAGATAGTTGCACAAAAGTTGGATGTATTAGAAGATGAAAATATAGGTTAGAGTATTTGTTTAAAATTTAATTTTATTATAAAGAATATAGACTTATTACTATTTTAAAATATTACTTAAAATTAAAAATGAGTATCTGTAAAATTACTTCTACAGATACTCATTTTTAGATTTAAGATAAAAAATAATGATGATATTATTTTTTTACGCTTAAGGATATTATAATATTTAAAAAAATGTGGATAACTTCTGAATGTAAGTAATATCAATCAACTGGTTTTGAGCGTAAAAAAGATTTTGAGCAACGGACGAAGTCGTTGGCGACATGAGCGAAGCGAATTTTTTATTATCACTAACAGTAATTTAAAATATACTAAGTTGACATTTTTACTTAAATAATTACATTAATATATAGTTAAATAATATTAATTTTACAGGGAATATTAAATATACTATAATAATTAAGGAGTTTATCTAAAAAACTACATTTTTCTCCATTAAACTAAAAAATATGATAAAATTTATATATGGAGGTATTTTATGAAATATAAGAATATATTAATAATTATGATTATAACAATACTTTTTACAGGATGTTCAGCATTTAAAAAAGATGAATTGCTTAATGAAGGTAAGTTAGCTTTAGAAAAACATGAATATACAAAAGCACAAGAACTTTTATCTCAGGCTTTAACTGCAGATAGCACAAATGAAAATGCAAGAAGTATGTATATACAAGCTGTAAAAATGAAAGATGCAGCTGAATATGAAGAAAAGAAAAATTACGATAAGGCTATAGCATGTTTAGAGGCTATAGAAAATTTAAAAGGTGGTTCATCAGATATAAAAAATGAAGCATCTAAAAAGAAAAAAGAGCTTATAAAGTTAAATGAAGAATATAAAAAAGCACAAGAAGAAAGAAAAGAAAATGCAAAAGATGCATCAAGTCAAGGTCAGTATAAATTAGAACAAGATGCAATAAAGGAAAACCAAAAACAAGAAGCAATAAAAGAGGAAGAAGAACAAGCAACTCAAGAGGAAGAAAATAATCAACAAAATAATCAATCAGGAAATACTCAAGATGGTACTAGTCAAGAAAATACTGGGGATGTAATTCAAACTCCAAGTAATCAACAAAGTCAACCTGGACAAGTTCATCAACCACAACAACAGCCACAAGTGTAAAATTTAATTAGTTTAATATATAAAAATAGTGCATCTATTAAAAGATGCACTATTTTTTATATCGTATTAATTTTCAATGTATTTTTCAAGGAAACTATTAACTGTTGACCAGTAAAGCTTAGGATTAACTAAATCTGAGTTAGCATGTTCTCCACCCTCTATAGTTAGCTTTTCTTTTTCTGAATTAGTTGCATTATACAGTTCATCCATCATATAATATGGAACAAAATCATCCTTATCTCCATGAATATATAATATTGGAGTTGTTGATTTTTTTACTTGATTTATAGCTGAAGCATCATTTAAGCAATATCCAGCTCTTATATGTGTAACAACATCTGAAAAATTCATAATAGGAAAGGCTGGTAAATTAAATAATTGCTTAAGTTGATAGCTAAATTCATCATAAACTGATGTATATCCACAATCAGCAACAATAGCCTTTACATTAGATGGTAGCTTTTCTCCAGATACCATTAAAACAGTAGCAGATCCCATAGACGTTCCATGAAGAGCTATTTCAGAGTTTGGATTATTTTTAACTATATAATTAATCCAATCAATTATATCAAGTCTATCATGCCATCCCATACCAATATAGTTTCCTTCACTAGTTCCGTGACTTCTTAAATCTGGAACTAATACATTATATCCCATATTGTATAAATGCTTAGCTTTAGAACTTAATAATTTTCCTTCACTTGTATATCCATGTACTACAATAGCCCATTTATCAGTTTTATTTTCATTTTTTACTTCGTATGCATGTAATTTTAAATTGTCAGATGAAGTTATATAAGTATCTATATAATTAGAATCTTTTATAAGCCAGTTAACATCAGCTTCTACCTCTAGAGAAGTATCATCATCATCGTCGCCAAAAATCATATCCTTTGAAGTGAAAGGATTTAGTGCTAGGTTATAAAAATAGTTACCTACTAATCCTCCTACACCTAAAATTACTACTAATAGTAATATAGAAATCGTTAGTATTATTTTTTTCTTTTTGTTCATGGTCAATCTCCTATTTGATGTATATTATATTACTATAATAATAGATAAACAAAAATATTGCAAGTCAATTAATTCGACTATCGAAGTACTATAAAAAATATCTATCAATATTGATAGATATTTTTACGTACAAGTAAATTATGATATAAAATTTTTTGTTGATAACTTATAAATATAAGTAATATCAATAACTTTAGAAACGTAAAAAATGATATTTTGAGCAACGGATGTGACCGAAGCGGTAGCGAGTGTAATATCGTTGGCGACATGAAGTGTTTCGCCGACACGTCGCTCAAGCGTAGCGAATTTTTTATTTAGAATATAGAAGTTATCTTTGTATTCTTATATGAATTTTATTTTGAACATATTTATCTATTGAAAACTTTATAATAGCAGCTATAGGAACAGATAAAAATACTCCAATTATTCCAAATAATGAGCCTCCTATTAATACTGCAGATATTATCCAAAGAGGGCTAAGGCCAACTTGATCACCCATAATCTTAGGTCCAATTAAGTTTCCATCTAATTGTTGGAGTATAAGTAGAAATAAAGCTACCCATAATGATTTTATTGGGCTGTAAACTAATGTCATAACAATAGGGAATACTGCACCTATAAATGGTCCAAAATATGGTATTATATTTGTTAAAAATATTATAAATGATAAAAATAATGCATTATTAATTTTTAGTATAAATTGAAATCCAATAAAAGCTAAACAACCTATAATTAAAGAGTCAATAAGTTTTCCAATAATATAATGATAGAAGATATTATGAGATACTTTAAAAAATTCAATTATGTTGTTAGCTTTATTTATAGGAAAACAAGCATATAGTATTTTTTTACATCCAAGTCCTATTTTTTCTTTATCGTATAGCATGTATATAGATAAAATAATTCCCATTATTATATCAAATAACAATGATGTTATACTAAATATATATATAAATAAATCTGAAGATACTTTAGAAAATAAATCTAATAGCCTTGTTAATATACTATTTAAATTGTTTTGAAGATGAGGTATAACACTTTCTAATACCTGAGATTGAGATAAATGTTTATTTAAAAATATATTTAACATATTTATAAGGTTTGGGATTTCATTTATTAATGTATTTAAAGTATCTATTATAGCTGGTATTAATAGCTTAAATCCAACACTTAATACAAAAGTTATCAATATATATGAAATAAATATATTAATAAGTCTATGAGATTTAAATTTTTTTTCTAAAAACATTATCATAGGATTTAAAAGTAATGTTAAAAGTATTCCAATTAAAAATGGACTGAAAAAAGACATTAATCCATTAATACTATCTAATATTTGTCTTGGAGAGTCGATAGCTTTGTACAGTATTATAGAAATAAATGCTATAAGTATGTAGTATTTTATATTGTCCTTTGAAATCATAATAAACTCCTCCTTAGATAATGTTAAAAATTTCTACTAAATATATTTTATGCAAATATAAAAAATTAAGTATCACTATAAAATAATTTACTTAAGAAACTTTTATAATAAGAATATTAACAATATATCTTTTTTTTAGTACATTTAATAGATAAACTATTTTTAGAAGAGTTAATTTGAGTAAATAGTAAATTAAATATTTTAATTTTTACTCATATAGATTATATTATAATAATGAAATAAAAATTGATTTGCTAGAAGTGTTAAATAAACATTTTAGTGTTGATATAATATATAGTCATTAAAGATGATTATATTAAAACTATAAGAGAAAGGTGAAATTATGAGAATAAATAAATATATAGCATCTTGTGGTGTTGCATCAAGAAGAAAAGCAGAAGAAATAATACTAGATGGTAGGGTTACTGTAAATGGAAAGTTAGTTACAGAGCTTGCCTTTAATATAGATGAGGAAAAAGATATAGTTGAAATTGATGGAGAACAAATAGGTGTAGAAAAAAATAATGTTTATATTGTTTTAAACAAACCAGAAGGTTATATAACAACTGTTAAAGATCAATTTGACAGACCAAGTGTACTTGATTTAGTAAAAGATATAGATGAAAGAGTATACCCTATAGGAAGACTAGATTATGAAACTAGTGGTTTATTAATACTTACTAATGATGGTGATTTAACTTATAAATTAACTCATCCAAAACATGAAGTTGATAAAACTTATATGGCTATAGTTAAAGGTGTACCAAATGCACAAGAAATTAAAAACTTTGAAGAAGGTTTATATATAGAAGACTACAAAACAGCTCCTGCTAAAATAAAAGTAGTTAAAATAAATGAAGAAAAGAACTATTCAATATGTCAAATAAAAATACATGAAGGTAGAAATAGACAAGTAAGAAAAATGTGTAGAGCTATAAATCACCCAGTACTTAGACTTAGAAGAGCAGCTATGGGGAAAATAGTATTAAAAGATTTAGAAGTAGGTCAGTACAGACATTTAACTAAAGAAGAAGTGGCTTATTTAAAAAGTATAAAGTAGAGGTAAAGTATGAAATTAGGAAAGTGTTTAACTAAGATTACAGATATAAATAAATTATATTTAGAAAAAGTTATAAATAAAGGTGATATAGTAGTTGATGCTACTATGGGAAATGGATACGATACAAAGTATTTAGCAGAGAAGGTTGGAGAAGAAGGATTTGTATATAGCTTTGATATACAAGAAACTGCTCTTAAATCTACTAAAAAAAGATTAGATAAAGAAAACTTAAGTGATAGAGTTAAGTTAATACTTGATGGGCATGAAAATATGGACAAGTATGTTGAAGGAGAAGTAAGCTGTGTTTTATTTAATTTAGGATATCTTCCAAGAGCTGACCATAATATAATAACTAAACCTGAAACTACTATTAAGGCCATTAAACATTCTTTAAATTTATTAAAACCTCATGGAGTTATAAGTATAGCAATATATACAGGGCATGAAGGTGGAATGGAAGAGAAAAATAGTGTTTATGAATTTGTAAAAAATCTTGATCAAAATGAATTTAACGTATTAGAATCTGGATTTATAAATCAAATAAATAATCCACCACAACTTGTTTTAATAGAGAAGAAAAAAGAATATATAAAATAAATTAGTAAATGTATTGGAAGTTATTGATATTTTTAATATATAATTATACAATGTTTGTATAGTACTTTATACTAGGTAAACATAATACAAAATAAAAAGATATTAAAAGGCATTTTAAAATATATATTTATGAGATGTAGATCTCATTAAGGTATTTTGAAATGCCTTTTTATAATACTTTGGAATTGGTTATATAAAAAGAATATTTATTTATAATAAAACATAATAATAGTTACGATATATAAAATGTTTATTAAAATAAAATGTTAAGGAGATGATAAAGTGATAACTGTTGTAAAGAATGGGAGAGTTATAGATCCGTATAATAACATAGACTCAAAACTAAATATAGTTATAAAGGATGGAAAAATACTAGAACTAACACCCTATGAAATTATTGGAGAAAAAAATATAGATGCAACAGGATTAATCGTATGCCCAGGATTTATAGATATACACATGCATGAAGATATGTATCATAAGGAAGAAGATTATCTAGATGAATGGATTGCAAAATCAATGCTTAACATGGGAGTTACAACTTGTATAGGGGGAAATTGCGGAATAAACTTAACAGAACCTCTAGCATATTTAGATGCAGTAGATAGATTAAAGTTACCAGTAAATATTGGACTTATGGCAGGTCACACTAATATTAGAGAATGTGTTGTAGAAAATAGTAATAAATATAATCCTATTCAAACTGATGATATAAAAAAAATAATGTACACAGCAAGAGAGTACTTAGAAGGTGGGTGCTTTGGAATATCCTATGGGATAAGATATGTACCTGGAATTACAGAACTTGAACTTATAGAAGTATCAAAGGCATGTAAGCCTGAAAATAAAATTATAAATGCACATGTTAGAGATGATGCAAAGAATATAATATGGGCAACTAAAGAATTTATAAAGGTAGGTATGAAGCTTGATATACCAATTCAAAATTCACACATAGGTAGCATGGGTGGATATGGACAAATGAAAGAATTATTAAGACTTCTTGATTCAGTTAAGTCTAGTGGTTTAGATATAACTAGTGATTGTTATCCATATTATGCCTTTAGTACACGTATAGGGGAAACCACTTATGATGATGGATTTTTAGAAAGATATAATATAGATTATGACTCAATAGAAATAAGTGAGGGAAAATATAAGGGGCAAAGATGCACAAAGAATATATTTGATGAACTTAGAAAAAATTCTCCAGATACTATAACAGTTGGTCATGTTATGAATGAAAAAGATATAGATATGGCTATACTTCACCCTAATGTTATGATAGCAAGTGATGGATTTTTACACAATGAACAAGGTCATCCAAGAGCAGCAGGAACTTTCCCAAGACTTATAGATAAGTATGTTAAAACTGGGAAGTTAAGTTTATATGATGCAATAAATAAAATGACTACAATGCAAGCTAAAAAGCTTGGTCTTAGCAATAAAGGAAATTTATCTAAGGGAAGCGATGCTGATATTACTATTTTTTCTTATGATGAGATAAAAGACAATGCAACTTTTGATAATCCAATTAAAAAGCCTGATGGAATTAAATATGTTTTAATTAAAGGTAGCGTTGCTCTAAAAGATGGAGAAATAGTAAATGGAAAACTTGGAACTTCTGTAAGAAGATAAATTTATTAAAAGTAGAACTTTTATATTTAGAAAGTTCTATTTTTTTGTAAGAAAATCGTAAGAATTTAGTTAATAATTACGTAAGAAATTTATCTTATTATAAATATATAGTAAAAGTTGATAAGCAATATAAACTATAAATTATAAAAGGATGTGATTTTCGTGTATAATACAGTGAGAAGTAATTTATAAAAGGGGTAGATATAATGTATAACATATTAGTAGTCGATGATGATAAGGAAATAGTTGAATCAATTGAAATATATTTAAAAAATGAAGGGTTCAATATATTTAAAGCTTACAATGGTATAGAAGCTTTAGAAATTTTAGTAGAAAAGGAAATCCATTTAATATTAATGGATATAATGATGCCTAAATTAGATGGAATAAAGGCAACAATAAAAATAAGAGAAGAAAAAAACATACCAATAATATTAGTATCAGCAAAAAGTGAAGATACAGATAAAATAATAGGGTTAAATATAGGTGCAGACGATTATATAACAAAACCATTTAATTTATTAGAACTTATAGCAAGGGTAAAATCAAACTTAAGAAGATATGTTACTTTAGGCAATTATGATAATAATTTTAATAAAGATATATTAAAAAGTGGTGGACTTGAACTTAATATATCAACAAAGGAAGTAAAAGTTGATGGAGAAATTGTAAAAATAACTCCAATAGAATTTAAAATATTAAAGCTATTATTATCTAACAAAGGCAGAGTATTTTCTATAGATGAGATATACGAAAAAGTATGGAATGAAGAAAGCTTTAATGTTGAAAATACTGTAGCAGTACATATTAGAAGGATAAGGGAAAAAATTGAGATTAATCCGAAAGAACCAAGGTATTTGAAGGTAGTGTGGGGAGTTGGATATAAAATTGAAAAATTATAATGGGAAAATATTAAAAAATAAAAGCCTTATATTTAATTGTATTTTTATTTTAGCTATGTTTATGATTACTCAAGTTTTAGGAGTAATGATATGTCTTAAATTAATAAATACAACTAATATCAATAGTTTCAGAAACGTAAAAAATGACATTTTGAAATGCTTCGCCCACGCAGTGGCTCAAGCAACGGATGTGACCGAAGCGGTAGCGAGTGTCATATCGTTGGCGACATGAAGTAGTTCGCCGACACGTCGCTCAAGCGTAGCGAATTTTTTATTGTGTAAGGTTTTACTGTTTAATTAAAAAGGAGAGAGTATGAAGGAAAATAAAAAGTTAAAATTCAGTTTTTTAATCGTGGCAATGATATCTTTGTCATTATTATTAGCAATGATACCAACTACTTTTAATTTTATTACTACTAATAGTAGAGGTGTTATGACAAGTTATATGCATGAGGATAAAAAGCTTATAGAAGATGATTTTTACAAAAGTAAAGCTTTTGATGAAGCCTTAATTAGACCGTTATTATATTGGACAAGTACATCTGTAATAGATGAAAATGATAATAGAAATTATGAAAAAGACTATTTAGAAAATAAAAAGGAATCTGCAAAAAAACAATTATCATATGTAAAAAATATAAAGTATATAGCTATAAATAAAGATACTAATGAAGTTTACTCTAATACAGATTATAAAAGTATAGAAGATTTTAAGAAAAATATAAAAGGTAAATGTGATGTATATGTATCATCTAATGACTATAACACAAGTTATACAAAAGAAATTAAAAATAAAACATATGAAAAAGCAAATGTAAATAAAGAACTAGGAGATGTTTTAGTTTATAATTTAAAAGATTTTGATGTATGCATATCAATTAATCAGAACTTTGAAAATTATAGTGGTTATTATGATAAGGTTTCAGAGATAAAAATTGATTTTGATAGTGAAGTAATTTATTTTAAGATTATAATAGTATCTTCTATAATATCTTTAATATTATTTATAGTTTCAATAGTAATATATAAAAAAATGAAATGTGAAGTTTTAGATAGAAATAGTTTTTACTTAAAGTTTTACAAAACAATACCTTTAGAGATTTATATTATAGTAGGTATACTTTTACTATATAGTCTAATTGGAATTATAAAAACAGGTTATTCTGTTTATTATTACTACAATGTATTAGATCATCTAGTATATACTTTTATATGTATATTTGGTTTACTTGCAATAGCTTATATTTTAAGAAAAGAATTAAAAAGCTTTGATAAACCTATAGAAATATTAAAAACTAGTTTAATAGTTAGAGTATTAATATTAGGAAAGAAAACCCTTAAAGATACTAATAAAGTAACAAAATCAGTTCCATTAGCTAAAAGAATTATAATATTAGCAGCATTAAGTGTAGGAGTTGGTACAATTGGTTGGTTTATAGGATTTTTATTCGGAAGTACTTTATTATTATTTTTATTTGGACCAATACTTAGTTTAACTATTGTTGTACTATATGTTTATTACCTAATTAAAAAGCTAGCATACTTAAGTTATATAATGGAAGGTACTGAGCGTATAAAAGGTGGCGACATACATTATAAACTAGATATTATAGGTGATGATAACTTTAGCAATTTAGCAGAAAATATAAACAATATAGGAGAAGGTCTTGATAAGGCAATATATAATCAGTTAAAAAGTGAAAGATTAAAATCAGAACTTATAACTAATGTAAGCCATGACTTAAAGACACCTTTAACTTCTATAATTAATTATATAGAGTTAATAAAAAAAGAAGAAGATATAAAACCTGAACATATTAAAGATTATGTAAATGTGCTAGATTCAAAGTCTAAAAGATTAAAGGTATTAATAGAAGATTTATTTGAAGCTAGTAAGGCAAGTAGTGGTAATTTAGAGCTTAATATGGAAAAAATAGATATAACTCAACTTTTAAGACAAGCTATAGGTGAGATGGAAGAAAAGTTATCAAAAGCTAATTTAGATTTAAAGTTAAGAGTACCAGAAGAAAAGACTTATATAATGGCAGATGGAAAAAAATTATATAGAGTTCTTGAAAACTTATTAAGCAATATATCAAAATATTCACTTAACAATACTAGAGTATATATTGATATAATTGAAGAGGATGATAAGGTAAAACTGACGATGAAAAATATATCATCTTATGAATTAAATTTTGACCCTGAAGAAATTATGGAAAGATTTAAAAGAGCCGATGAGTCTAGAAATACTGAAGGTAGTGGGTTAGGTCTTGCTATTGCAAGAGACTTAGTAAATGCTCAAGGTGGTAGATTTGAGATAGATATAGATGGAGATTTATTTAAGTCAGTTGTAGAATTTAATTTAATAGATTAAATATGTAAAAGCTATGAAATTAGAATAAACTTGATTTCATAGCTTTTTATATTTTTATAATTTAGAAAATAAGGAAGATAAAATGTAGATGAAAAGCAGATATAAGTATTATGAGCTATAGAATAAAAGGATAGTAGTGGTTTGGAAAATAAAGTAAATTTATCAAAAGAATATATTTATAAATATAGAATATTAAAGAATCTATAAATATATAGTTAGAAAATGTTTTCAAAAAATAAAAAATATTTCACAGAATATATTAAAATTTATGTAAAAGATGATATAATATTAATAGTAAGAATAAAATTTTTGTAATATACAGAAAATTTAAAAATTAATTATAGATTTATTTAATCGAAGGAGAAATCATGAAAGATTCGAAGCAAGAAATAAAAGATAGCAAATATTTAATATCACATATACAATCACAATATACAAGATTTAGTAAAGGACAAAAACTTATAGCTCAATATATATTAAAAAATTACGATAAAGTTGCATTTATGACAGCTTGTAAGTTAGGAGAAGCAGTAGGAGTTAGTGAATCTACTGTTGTAAGATTTGCAAATGCATTAGGATATTCTGGATATCCTAAACTTCAAGATGCTCTTCAAGAAGTTATAAAAAATAAATTAACAACAGTTCAAAGAGTTGATATGGTAAAAGAATTTAATGATGATTCTGCAATACTTAAAAAAATAGTAAAAAGTGATATGGATAACATAAAAGACACTTTAGAGGAAATTGATGAAAAAGCTTTTGAAGAAGCAGCAAATAGAATATTAAAAGCAAAGCGAATTTATATAGTAGGAATGAGAAGTTCATTTACAATAGCTCAGTACTTAGGATTTTATCTAGGTATAATATTAGATAGTGTTCATGTTATAAGAACAGATATGGGAGATGCTTTTGAACAAGTTGTAAAGATAAATGAGGATGATGTTTTAATAGCTATAAGTTTCCCTAGATACTCTAAGAAATCATACCAAATAGTAAGTTATGCTAAAGAAAAAGGAGCTCATATAGTATCTTTAACAGATAGTCCATTTGCACCAGTTGCATCTTTTACAGATAACTTATTATTAGTTAAGAGTAATATGGTATCATTTGTTGACTCTTTAGTTCCAGCTTTAAGTATAGCAAATGCACTTATAGTATCAGTTGGGATGAAAGAAAAAGAAGATATAAAACAACACTTTGATGATTTAGAAGCTATTTGGGAAAAATATTCTGTTTATGATAAATAGTTAGTATAAATTGAATAATAAACTTTAAAAGGAGTATACACAAATAATATTTTGTGATACTCCTTTTATATATAATTAACTGTATAAATTAATTTAATGATATTATATTTATATAAGGGAAATTTAAAGAGGTGAAATATGAATAAGACAATAGGAATACTTGCACATGTAGACTGTGGGAAAACCACATTTTGTGAACAACTTCTTTATCATACAAATGCAATAAGAAAAAGAGGTAGAGTTGATAATAAAGATACATTTTTAGATAATCATGATATAGAAAAACAAAGAGGGATAACAATATTTTCAGAACAAGCAACATTTAAATATAATGAATCTAATTATTATTTAATAGACACACCAGGGCATATAGATTTTTCTCCAGACATGGAAAGATCAATTAGTATAATGGACTATGCTGTAATTATAATAAGTGCAATAGAAAAAGTTCAATCACATACTAAGACAGTTTTTAGATTACTTAGAAAGTATAATGTTCCTACTATATTTTTTGTAAATAAAATAGATAGAGAAGGAGCTAACTTAGATGAAGTTATAAGTGATATAAAAAATAGTTTAACTAGTGATGTTATAAATATAAGTGATAATTTAAATCTAGACTTAGATAATATCTTAAGTGAAGATATTATAGAATTTATAGCTGAAAGAGATGATTATTTATTTGAACGATATTTAGAAGAAGATTATGATAAAGATTTATGGATAGATAGTATAAAAAAAATGGTAAAAGAATCTAAGATTTATCCATTAATGTATGGTTCAGCACTACAAGATATTGGGATAAATGAATTTATTAAAAGATTAGATTATTTAACTTATACAAATTATAACAAAGAAGATGACTTTATAGGTAAGGTATATAAGGTTAAATATGATGATAATAAAAATAGAGTTACATATATAAAAGCTTTACAAGGAAGTATTAAGGTTAAAGATGAAGTAAATTATAGCCAGGGAAATAATGTAAATGAAAAGATAAATGAAATAAGGATATATAACTCTAACAAATATACATCTGTAAATGAAGTTTACGCAGGAGAAGTTTTTGCTGTATGTGGATTAAGTGAAGCAAAAATTGGTGATTTTGTATTAAGTCCTAATATATCAAAAGTTAATTTAGATAAATTAAAAGTAAAAAATAGTTTAGAAATGGTTCCAACACTAAAATCTAAGGTTATATTTGATAATAGTTTAAATATAAGAGAGGTATTAGGATACTTTAATATATTAAACAATGAAGAACCAGCATTAAATGTAGTTTGGGATGAAACATTAAAGGAAATACATATTCATGCTATGGGAAAAATACAACTTGAAATATTAAAGGCTATAGTGAAAAATAGATTTAATATTGATGTTGAATTTGGTCCATGTGAAATACTTTATAAAGAAACAATAGAAAGTGAAATAATTGGATATGGTCATTTTGAACCATTAGGTCATTATGCTGAAGTACATTTAAGGATTACTCCAAGTGATAGAAATAGTGGGATAAGTTTTGATAGTATCGCCCATGTGGATGATTTAATTTCAGGTCATCAAAACTTAGTTAAGACTCATATATTTGAAAAGGATCATAAGGGAATATTAGGAGGATATCCTTTAACGGATGTAAATATAACATTACTTACAGGTAGAGCTCATAATAAACATACTAGTGGTGGAGACTTTAGGGAAGCTACTTTTAGAGCTTTAAGACAAGGTCTTGAAAATACTAAAAACATATTACTTGAGCCTTATTATAAATTTAGTATAGAAATAGATATTGATTATGTTGGAAGAGTTATGTCTGATATTTCTAAAATGAGTGGTGAATTTGAGCCTCCTATTATTAATGAGAATTTAGCTATAGTAAATGGAAGAGGGCCAGTAGCTACATTTATGGATTATTCTCTTGAAATTGTATCTTTTAGTAAGGGAACAGGTTCTATTAGTTACATATTTGATGGATATGATATATGTCATAATACTGAATATGTATTAGAAAAAAGAAATTATGATAAAGATAGTGATATAGAGTATACTTCTAATTCTATATTTTGTTCTAAGGGACAAGCATATGTTGTAAAGGGAAATGAAGCAAAAAATCATATGCATTGTCTAGATAAATAGTATCAATATAAAATTTGATATTTTGAAATGCTTCGCCCACGCAGTGGCTCAAGCAACGGATGTAACTGAAAAGATTAGCCGACACGTTGCTCAAGCGAGTTTTTATATAAAACATTAATTTTAGGAGATAAATATGAACAAAAGAAAATATATAATGTTTACTATGATTATTATAGGTGCATTATCTATACTTGAATGGGGAATTAGTTTTTCATCTATATTTTTAATAGTATCTATGGCACTTGTATATATAGTTTTTACTATGAAAGATTTATGTAGTAAAAGTAAGTATTTAAAGACACTTTATAATATATACAAAGTTATAATAATTGTATTTGTATCTTCCTTTGTAGTATTAGAAGGGTTGATACTTTTAAATATAAGTGAAACCAAAGATGTAGATAAAGTAGATAATATAGATACAATGATAGTTCTTGGGGCTAAGGTAAATGGCACTGAAGTTTCTAATACATTAAAATTAAGACTTGATAAGGCTATAGAGTATTACAACAAACATAAGGCTGTAAATATAATAGTATCTGGAGGTCAAGGTAATGATGAAAATATTACTGAGGCTTTAGCAATGAAAAATTATTTGGTATCTAATGGAGTTAATATAAATAATATTATAGAAGAAAATAAAGCTACTACTACATTAGAAAATATTATATATAGTAAAAAAATACTAGATAATATGAATAATAAAGGAAAGGTACTTATAGTGACTAGTGATTATCACTTATTTAGAGGAAGACTTATTGCTAGTATTTTAGGTATAGAAAATGAAGGTCTTTGTTCTATTAGTTCAATATCAGGAAGACTGTATTATATGATACGAGAATATCCAACTAGCATTATAGATTTAGTTAGAAGTATAGAATATGCTTATTTATAAAAACATATAATATTAAATTTTTTCATATTATTTATAGATATTATTTTAATTTATAGGAGTAATAATATGAAAAGAGATGAAAAATATTTTAAGGGTTGTATACTAGGTGGAGCTATAGGAGATGCTTTAGGTCGCCCTATTGAGTTAAAAAAGCTTAAAGAGATTAAAGCTACATATGGAAGTAAAGGAATAAATAATTTAACTTTAAATGATAAAGGAATTGCAGAAATAACTGATGATACCCAAATGACTTTATTTACTGCAGAAGGAATATTAAGAGCAAATTGTAAAAAGGGAAGATGCTATATACCAGCTGTAGTATACAATGCATATTTAAGATGGTACTCTACACAAAGAAATATAGATAAAAGTGGATATGATAAGTGCACATATAATAGCTATCTATTAAAATATGATGAGTTATATGAAGATAGAGGTGCAGGAAATACTTGTTTAACTTCATTAAGCAAAGAGGAAATTGGAAGTATAAAAAATCCTATAAATAACAGTAAAGGATGCGGTGGAGTTATGAGAGTAGCACCAATAGGCCTTGTTTATAACAAGAAAGAAGCATTTAGATTGGGTTGTGATTGTGCAGTATTAACCCATGGGCATCCAAGTGGATATATTAGTGGGGGAATGTTATCTTGTATAATATCATGTATTATTGAAGCAATGGAAATTGATGAAGCTATAGAGTGTGCTATATCTTTTGCAAAAGATATGGATGGATATTGTGAATGTGTAGATACAGTAGAAAAAGCAGTTAAACTTTCTAAAGATGATTTAGTAGATACAGATGCTATAAGAATGATTGGTGAAGGATGGACTTCAGATGAGGCATTAGCTATAGCTATTTATAGTAGTTTGAAATATAAGGATGACTTTAAAAAAGCATTAATTTGTTCAGTTAACCATGATGGGGATAGTGATAGTACTGGAGCTATTTGCGGTAATATTTTAGGTGCATACTTAGGTATTGATAATATACCTAAAGAATGGATTGATGTAATTGAGCTTAAAGATTTATTAGAGAATATTTCAACTGATTTATTAACTGGATATGAAGAAAGTGAAGAGTGGTTTGAAAAGTATCTTGAAAACTAAGTAGAAAAATGGCGAATTACAATAATTTACAATAGGTTATGAATATGATAATATAAATATATGTTGTTGTGTGTTTATTAGCTCTAATGGTAAATAGAGTTAACTCTTCCTAAAGTATATATTTATAACTTTAGGATGGTCATCAATCTCCAAAAAAGTGTGTTTAATTGTGCGATAAGAAGAAGGCATAGAAATATGCCTTCTTTTTATTTTATAATATATAATCACAGAATAATTTTAAAAGCATATTTTAGTATAAGTGAAATAAAAAATATCTTAAGAGGTGATATGATGAGTTGTTATTCATATACCATAGGAACTATTGTAGATATAAGTGATATTATGAATCAGCCCTATAAATTTATAACAATAGGTAAAGTACCAGGTGATATATATACTTATACTAGGTTAGTATATAGTGAAGAAGCTATAATATTAGATCATGAATATAATGAAATAGGTATTGAGGATTTAAAGGTAGGGGATACTGTTGTTGCATTTCATTCTAATGCAATGACAATGAGTATACCGCCTCAAACGTCAGTATTTATTATAGAAGTAAAATAAAACTGTAAGTAAGTTTGTATTTATACAAACCTACTTACAGTTTATTATTTATCTTTTTCATTTGTAAAACTTTTTAAATTTACTATGTATTATACTAAATCGCTAGCAACTTCAAAGGCAAAATCTTTAGATTCCTCAATTAAATTTCCATCTTCAAGTCTTAATATTCTATCACAAATAGCTAAGGCACCAGGTCTGTGAGTTATAATAATACAAGTTGGCTTATGTTCTAAATTTTTAATAGATTTTAAAACACTAATCTCAGTTTTTGCATCAAGAGCAGAAGTTGCCTCATCTAGTATAAGAATAGGGCGAGTTCTTAAGAAAGACCTAGCAATTGATATTCTTTGAGCCTGACCTTCAGATAAACCAAAGCCTTTTTCACCTAAAACTGTATCAAACTTATCATCAAGTTCATTTATAAAATCAAAGGCACAAGCATTAATACAAGCTTTTTTAATTTCTTCATAAGTAGCATCAATATTTCCATAAGTTATATTTTCTTTTACAGTACCTGAAAATAAAGTATTGCCTTGAGGAATGTAAGATATAAGGTTTCTATGGTCTTTAGTAATTTTCTCAGAAATATTATCTGTACTAATAGATAAGCTACCTTCATTTGGACTTAAAAGAGAAAGTAATAACTTAATCATAGTAGTTTTACCTTGACCAGAAGGACCAACTAAAGCAATGGTTTCACCAGGATTTATAGTACATGATATATCTTTTAAAACAGGACTATCTTCTTTATATCCAAAAGTAACATTATTAAATTCTATTGAAGGGTAGCTATAATTATCAATATCTAATATACCACTTCCTTCCTCTAAGGCCATTTCCTCTAACTCCATAAGACGTTCACATGCTGCAAGAGTAGTTATAATAGGAGAATAACACCCTGCAAGACTTGATAAAGGAGATCTTACTTTATTAAATAATTGAAGAAGAGCTGTCATAGTACCAAAAGTAATAGCACCACTAACAAGATTTAATGCACCCCATGCAAATACAATAAAATAAAGACCTGAAGAACCAATAGAAAAAGCTATACCAACTAAAGAGCTAAATAAAGTTTGTTTAAACAAAAGTTTAAATTTCTCAGATTGTAACTTAGTTAAATTAGATATAGTTCTTTTTTCAGCACAGAATGTCTTAACTATCATAAGATTTTGTATAGATTCTTGAACAAAGGAATTATACTTTATGCTTTGGTCTTGAATATCTTTGTAAAACTTTTTGATTCTTGTTCCTAAAAGCTTATTCATAATAAGAAGCATTGGAAAAACTAAAACAGTGAAAACTGCAATAAATGGATTAATACTAAGTAATGTAAAAAATGAAATAATCAAAGTTATACTAGAATATATCATTGATGGAACGGTACCACATATAAAACCATTTATAGTAGAAGTATCACTAGTTATTCTAGTTAAAAGTCCAACACTATGATATTTTGAATTTGCCATGTACTCACTATAAGTAACATGAGAGAAAAACTTTTTTTGAAGCTCGTTATATATTTTGTTATTAGTGTAAGTTGATAAAAGAGAGTTTATAGTACCAAAGACTAAGTTAAATATTATTATAGCCACCATAACAGTAAGCCATTTAATAACAATATTAACTTGGCCACTAGTTGCAGCATCTATAAGATTTTTTGAAATCATAGTATTATAAACACCAACAGCAGATGTAATAGAGCCTATTATTACACTTATAATAAGAGTTGGGTAAGCTGGTTTTCCTTGAGAGAAAATCCATTTAAGTTTTTTTAAAGTTTCTTTCATTTGATTCACCTAAATTCTAATATAATTAATTTAAATAATATGAAATCTTAATTAATAATATATTTAAACTAAGTCAATATTAACACCTATTATAAAATTTATATATAAATGAAGAGTATAAAAGATATTACACAAAGGTATAAGAGGTTTAAGTATGACTAATCTAAAAAGAATTATTTAATAGATACATATAGAAATTTATATAAAAAGAATTGTTTAATAGATAAGAATTTAATTAGAAAGTATTGAAATAAAAATAGCTATGTAATCATAGCTATTTTTTATATACATTACTCAATAGTAGTAGAAAAGTATAATAGTCAATACTCTACCATAAGTATTACTAAAATAATACCCATGATATATATATATCGATTTGAAGAAAGAATACAATAATTAATAAATATTTAGAAATTTTCTTAAAAGTATAAACGAAAGAGGTGAACAAAATGGAAGAAACTATAGACTTAAGAGAATTACTTTCAACCATAAAGAAGAGGTTTTGGATTGTTATACTAACAACAGTTATAGCAGTAGGCATATCGGTAGTAGTAACTAATCGTAATAAAGTACAATTTTATCAAGCTAAAACAACTATGATAGTAAATATTGAAACCTATGAAAATCAATCAGTGCTAACAAGTGACCAAATATCGGCAGGACAAAAATTAGCAGTACTTTATGGCGAAATAATAAAATCAAGATCAGTACTTCAGCCCGTAATAGAAAAATTAAACTTAGAAATGACACCACAGCAATTAGCAGGGATGATAAGTGTATCTCAGGTTAATGAAACTCATATAATGAATTTAGCGGTTACAGATACTGATCCAGATAGAGCAAGAGACATTGCAAATACAATACCAGGAGTATTTACTGAAGAGGTAAAAAGGACTCTAAAAGCAAATGGTGTGGAAGTATTAGATCCATCATTAGGAGGATATCCAATAGTATCAAATAGTTCAAATAAAGTAGCAATAGCTGGTGTACTTGGAGTTATGATAGGACTATTTATAATATTTTTAATAGAGTTTTTAGATAATAAAGTAAAAACACCTCAAGATATGGAAAAATATTTTAACATACCAGTATTAGGGGTTATACCAAATGAAAATAAGTAAATAGGGGAGGAAAGAAAATGAAGGGTTTAATAACTATAAATGATCCAAAATCCCCTATATCAGAATCTTATAGAGGGATAAGAACTAGTATACAGTTTTCAAACCTAGATAAAAAAATAAAGGTTATAAATGTAACAAGTAGCAAAGAAGGTGAGGGAAAAACAACAGTATTATCTAATTTAGCTACAACATTTGCAAACTTAGAAAAGAAAGTTTTAATACTAGATGGAGATTTAAGAAAACCAACTATTCATAGAATGTTTGAACTTACAAATGTTTGTGGACTTACTGATGTACTTTTAGAAGAGAAGAGTTTTGAAGAGTGTGTACATTGTACAGATACAAAAAATTTACATGTATTAACTTGTGGGGCTATACCACCAAATCCATCTGAATTGTTGGCATCTAATAAGATGACTGACTTTGTAAACAGTTTAAAAGATAGATATGATTATATATTTATAGATACACCTGCAATTGGTGTTGTAACAGATGCTGGAATAATATCAACTTACAGTGATGGATGTATATTTGTTGTTGGGGCGAAGAATGCTGAAATTGAAACAGTAAAAATTTCAATAGAAAGATTAGAAAGTCTAGGGGCTAATATACTCGGAGGTATACTTAATAAGTTTGAGGTAAATAAGGGAAGCAGTGATTATTATAGTGACTATTACAAAAAAGGAAGAAGATTTAGCAAAAAATTAAAAAGAAAAAAGAAGAAGTAAATACATAGAATTTAATTTTTATAGGAGGGAATAAATGGAATTAAAAAATATGAACCCTCAGCGAGAAAATTTATTAAATAAAATGTTACGTACATATAAAGTAAGACAGTTTATATTATGGTCAATAGACATGTGTAGTGTATTAATATCATTACTTATTATAAGTAAGCTAACGCCAATAATAATGCTAGAAGAAAGTAATCTTACGATAGTATTTTTAATATATGCAGTATTTCATACACTGTCATTTAAATTATTCAAATGCTATTCAAGTATATGGAGGTATGCTAGGGAAGAAGAAATGATATCAATAGTAACTGCATCTATTGTATATCTATTGCCAACTTACTTAATAAGCAAAATAATGGGGGTAAATTATTCATTATTATTTTATATTGTAAACAACATATTAATAATTGGGTTTACTGGTGGACTAAGATTAACTTATAGAACTTGTAGAAGAATGAAGACTAGGCTAAAAGTAAAGTCAGGAGATACGAAAGTACTTATCATAGGTGGAGGTAGTGGTGGAGAAATGGTAGTTAATGAATTAAAAGAAAATCCACAACTAGGAAAAGTACCTATAGGAATTATTGACGATGATGTAAATAAAATAGGTAGATCAATACATAATGTAAAGATATTAGGTAGTACTGATAAAATAGATGAAATAGTGAAAAAGCATCAAGTTGATGAAATTATACTATCAATAGCAAACATTTCTAGTAGTAGAAAAAAAGAAATAATAGAAATTTGCAAAGAAACTAAATGTAAATTAAAAACTATACCAGGAATTTATGAAATTATAGATGGTAAGGTAGATATAAAAAAAATTAGAGACGTAGAAATAGAAGATTTACTTGGAAGAGAGCCTATAAAGGTTAATCTTAAGGAAGTAAGTGATTATATAACTGACAAGGTTATATTAGTTACTGGTGGTGGTGGAAGTATAGGAAGTGAGCTTTGTCGTCAAATCGCAAGCTTTAAGCCTAGACATCTTATAATAGTTGATAATTATGAAAATAATGCATATAACATTCAACAAGAGCTTATAATGCATTACAAAGGAAAGCTAAACTTAAGCACAATAATAGCATCAGTAAGAGAATACAAAAGAATGAATGAAATATTTAATGAATATAAGCCAGATTTAGTTTTCCATGCAGCAGCTCATAAACATGTTCCATTAATGGAAAATAGCCCAAGTGAAGCTATTAAGAATAATATATTTGGAACCTTAAACGTTGCAAAACTTTCAGATATCCACAAAGTAAAAAGAATGGTGCTAATATCAACAGATAAAGCAGTTAACCCAACAAATATTATGGGAGCTACAAAAAGAGCTGCAGAGATCATTATACAGACTATAAATAAAAAAAGTAAAACAGAGTTTGTTGCAGTTAGATTTGGTAATGTGCTTGGAAGTAATGGCAGCGTAATTCCTTTATTTAAAAAGCAAATACTTGAGGGGGGACCAGTTACAATAACTCATCCAGATATTATAAGGTATTTTATGACAATACCTGAAGCTGTACAACTAGTACTTCAAGCTGGAGCAATGGCAAAGGGTGGAGAGATATTTATTCTTGATATGGGTGAGCCTGTTAAAATTGTTGATCTGGCAAATAACTTGATTAGACTTAGTGGGCTTGAGCCTGGTATTGATATTGAAATTCAATACAGTGGTCTTAGACCAGGGGAGAAGTTGTATGAAGAGCTTTTAATGAGTGAAGAAGGTTTGACTAAGACTGCTAATAGTAAGATATTTGTTGGAAAGCCTGTGGAGTTTAGGGAAGATAAGGTTATGGGGCATTTGGAGGTTCTTAAGAGGATTGTTGATAGTGAGGAAGTTGAGCTTATAGATAGTGTTATGAGAAGTTTTGTTAGTACTTATGTAAGGCCAGAGGATGTAAATAAAAAATATAAGGAGGTAGCAGTATGTCGGTAGATACAAAAATAAAAATGAATATACCGTTTTCTCCACCTGATATAACAGATGTAGAAATAAATAATGTTGTTGAAGTTTTAAAATCTGGATGGATAACAACAGGACCTAAAACAAAAGAATTTGAAAGGCAAATTGCTAAGTACTGCAACACTAATAAAGCAATATGTTTAAGCTCTGCTACAGCAGGTATGGAGATGACACTTAGAGTTTTAGGAATAGGTGAAGGTGATGAAGTTATAACTTCAGCTTATACTTATACAGCATCTGCAAGTGTTATACATCATGTTGGAGCTAAAATTGTATTAATTGATACAGGTAAAAATTCATATGAAATGGATTATGAAAAATTAGAAAAATCTATAACCGAAAAAACTAAAGCAATAATAGCTGTTGATTTAGCTGGTGTAATGTGTGACTATGACAAGATATTTGAGATAGTTAATAGAAAGGAAGAGTTATTTAAAGCTAACAATGATATTCAAGAACAGATAGGAAGAATAGCTGTTATAGCTGATGGAGCACATTCATTTGGAGCTAGTCAAAAGGGTAAAAAGAGTGGAAGTGTTGCAGATTTTACAAGCTTTTCTTTCCATGCAGTTAAAAATCTTACTACAGCAGAAGGTGGAGCAGTTACTTGGAAAAGTATAGAAGGAATAGATGATGAAGAAATCTACAAGAAATATAACACACTTTCACTTCATGGTCAGACAAAGGATGCTCTTGCTAAAACTAAGGTTGGAGTTTGGGAGTATGATATAGTTGAGCCAGCTTATAAGTGTAATATGACAGATATTATGGCTGGTATAGGTCTTGGGCAGTTAAGTAGATATGAAGATTTATTAAATTATAGAAAGTCAATTATAAATAGATATGATGAATTACTTAAGGATGTTGAATGTGTAGAAGTGCTTAAACATTTTACTGATTATAATACTTCAAGTGGACATTTATATTTAGTTAGACTTATAGATAAAGATGAAGATTTTAGAAATGAAGTTATAACTAAGATGGCAGAGAAAGGAATTGCTACTAATGTTCATTATAAGCCATTACCATTATTAACTGCATATAAGAAGTTAGGATTTAAAATAGAAGATTATCCTAATGCATTTGATATGTATAGAAATGAGATTACATTACCTTTAAATACATTAATTAGTTTAGAACAGGTTGAGTATGTAGTAAGCAATTTTAAAGAAATTATAAAGCAAGTTAATTTTTTTAGATCATGGCAAGATAGCTATTTTTAAATATAGTAATAAGCTTATAGAAGATTTATTATATAATTTCAACATTAAAAAATACTATAGATAATTACTGGAGGTAGATTATGTTTATAAAACATATGTTAGACAAAGTATTTGGGATAATACTTTTAATATTACTATCTCCCATACTATTAATTTTAATACTAGCAGTAAAGTTAGATAGTAAAGGGCCAGTAATATTTAAACAAAAAAGGCTTGGTAAAAATGGAAAAATATTTGAAATGTATAAGTTTAGAACTATGTATGTTGATGCTCCAGATTTAAGAAATGAAGATGGATCAACATTTAATAGTGATGATGATCCTAGAGTTACTAAGGTTGGAAAAATATTAAGAAAAACTAGCTTAGATGAATTACCACAAATATTAAATATACTGAAGGGTGAAATGAGTTTTATAGGTCCTAGACCGGATTTACCAGATCATTATGAATTATATAGTGATAGAGATAAAAAGAAATTATTAGTTAGACCAGGGGTATCTGGATATGCACAAGCTAATGGACGAAACAATAACTCATGGTCACAAAGAATAGAAATGGATATATTTTATATAGAAAATTATTCTTTAAAATTGGATATTAATATATTTTTTAAAACTATATTTTCTATATTAAAGCAAGATGGCATTAATAAAAAATGTAAAGATGTTAAAGTAGATGGGAGTAAAAATGTATAAACAAGATCAAAATCTGATAGATATAGTAATTAAAGATTATGAAAACAATTTTGAATTAAAAAAATATATAAGTAATATTGATGATGATGCGAAATATTTTACTGTATTTGAGAATGATAAATTAAGTTCAATAGTATCTATAAAATATCTAGAATGGGATAGTAATATATTCAATAAGAAAATTGGTATATTCAGTGTGTGCTATGGAAGACTACAAAAAGATACATATAAGCTAATAATGAATGAAGTAGATAAATTTTGTAAAGAAGAAGCATTTGAATGTATATTTGCAAAAGCAAATGTATATGATTATTCGACCATGCATATATTAGAGAATTCGGGATACAACTTGATGGATTCAATAGTAACTTTCAAAACGAAGCTTAATTTAGAAGAAATAACAGATATAAATGATAAATACACTATTACATTATTGAATGAATCAGATATAGAAGATGTAGTAAATATTATAGATAATCTATATAGCTATGGAAGATTTTTTGAAGATGAAAACTTAGATAATGATAGAGCTAATGAATTATATAAAAAATGGATTATAAATGAAATAAGAAACATAAATGTAGATGTAATAGGTATAAATGATAATGATAAGTTATTAGGATTTATGAGTTGTAAATATCAAGTAAATAAAGATGATGAAGTTGAAGGTGTGATTAGCTTAGTTGGTATAGATAATTCATATCAAGGTTTAGGTATAGGTAAAATACTTATGAATTCAGTACTAAATCATTTTAAAAATAAGGATACAAAGGATGTTTATGTAGGAACTCAGATTAATAATACATCAGCTATGAATTTCTATATATCAAATGGTTTTAGAATAACTAGTTCGATAAATAATTTTCATAAATGGATAAGTATAAGTTAGATTAAGTATTAAAGAAATTTTATTAGATAGGAGATAAAAAGATGGCAAAGGTTTTAGTAACAGCTCATCTTGGAAGACACTTTAGAATATTTGGTCAAAGTGATTATAAAGTATTGTTAAATATGGGGCATGAGGTTCATATTGCAGCTAATTTTAATAGTGAAATAGATCAGTTTGAGCATACAGATGTTATAAAGCATCAAATTGATTTCGATAGGAATCCTTTTAGTAAACAGAATATAAAAGCATTTAGTCAACTGAAAGCGTTATTAGATAAAGAGTATTTTGATTTAATACATTGCCAATCTCCAGCAGGAGGTGCTATAACCAGACTAGCAGCAAAGAAAACAAGGAAAAAAGGTACGAAAGTAGTATATACAGCACATGGTTTACACTTTTTTGAAGGATCACCGAAAAAGAATTGGTTAATATATTATAATATTGAGAAGTTCCTAGGTAATTATACAGATTGCATAATTACTATAAATGATGAAGATTACAAAAATTCTAAAGAAAAACTAAAGATAAAAGATGTGCGACATGTTCATGGTGTAGGAATTGATTTGGATAAATTTAAACCACAAGCAGAAGAAAATAAAATATCTTTAAGAAAAGAATATGGATATAAAGAAGATGATTTTATACTTATATATGTAGGAGAATTAAGTTATCGAAAAAATCAAGATATGGCAATAGATGTAGTTAATAAATTGAAAAAGAATATACCTAGTATAAAGTTACTTCTAGTAGGTACAGGTGAATTAAAGAAAATATATGAAGATAAGGTAAATACATTAGGTGTACAAGAACATGTTGAATTTTTAGGATATAGAAAAGATATATCAAATTTGATGACATTGTCAGATATGTGTATATCTACATCTAGGCAAGAAGGTTTGCCTGTTAATATAATGGAAGCGATGGCAACAGGACTACCATTAGTTGTTACTAATTGTAGAGGTAATCGAGATTTAATTAAGCATAAAATAAATGGTTTAGTAGTTGATATAAATAAGATAAATCAATTAGAAGAGAAAATAGTAGATATTTATAAATCTAATGATATAAGAAATAAATTTAAAAATAATAATCTAGAAATTCTAAAAAAATATTCATTAGAAAATGTAGAGGAAGAAATGAAAACTATATATTCAAAATACATATTTAATAATATTTAAAAAATGATCTATGTAAATATAGTTAAATATAAGGATGGCTAAGATTATATGATTGAAGTACAAGAAAGAATAGTAAAAAGAAAAAGCATAAAAGTTACTCTTATTATATGGACAATAATTATAAGCTTATTAATGATTGGTCACATAATAGATAATACATATATAAGATTAATAATTCTTACCATTGCAACTATTGTATATATTAATTTCGATGCAGAAGTAAAACTTTACTTGTTATTATATAGTATACCTTTTATTAATTTTCTAAGAATTGGAAATGAAAATTTCTCATTTTTAAATATATGGATGATTATATTATTTTTAAATTTAAGTATATATAAAATGAGTATACAGAAAGTAAATATAGTAATGTTTATGAGTTTATTAGTTATAGTTACTATTAACTTACAAGCAATAGGATTTAGTGGATATGTAAGTGTATTACTTAATTTATTATTAGTATTTATGATATGTTTAATAGAGTACAAAGATAAATTTAAGATTAATTTTGAACATATATCTATATTTATATCTCTAGGATTTATATTATCATCTATATTTGGACTTATAATGAGAATTATTTCTCCAGACAAATTAGGAAGTATAAAGTTGTTATCAGCTATACAAGGTGAGTATAGTCTAAAAATAAATAGATTTACAGGTCTTATGGTAGATCCAAATTATTATGCACAAGGCATATTAATTTCTATAGCATGTATACTTGTATGTATAATAACTATTATCTTAAATAAAAGCCACAGGAAAAATATAAAAGTATATAGCTTAATATCAATACTTATTATGCTATTGATATTTGGTATTTATTCTTATTCAAAGATGTTTATTATTACTACTGCATTAATTATGTCAATATTTATAATATATATTTTTTCAAGAAAGAAAAATACTTTTATTAAAATATCGATTTTAGTTATTTTGTGTAGCATTATAATTTTTAGCATGGAAGGAATAGAAATAATTATACAAAGATTATTATCTAATGGTGATATAACGACTGGAAGAAGTGATATATTAATAAATTCTATTAATATAATAGAAAAAAGTTCAATATTTAATTTACTATTTGGAGTTGGTATTAGCGGTAATGTAATAATACAAAAATTTGGAACTGCTCTTCATAATATATATATAGAGAGTATTGCATCCTTAGGGATAATTGGAATGGTAATATGGGGACATATATTATATATACCTACTAAAAAGTTCAATAATTTTAAAGTTATAAATTTGTATAAGTATTTACCTTTACTAATAATAGTAATTACAGGAGTTGCATTAGATGGGTTATGGGCAAAATGGCATTATTTTTATATTGTAATAGCTATTACAAGTATACGAGAAATTAGATTACAAAAAATGGGGTGATTTAAAATATGAAGGAAGACTGCTTGGTAAGTGTAATTATACCTACTTATAAAAGACCATTAACATTAGAAAGGGCTATAAATAGTTGCTTGAATCAGACATATAAAAATATTGAGGTTATCGTTATAGATGATAATAATGATGGTGATGAGTATAGAGAAGAAACTGAAAAACTCATGGAAAAATATGCGGAAGATAATAAAGTAATATATATAAAACATGAAAAAAATATGAATGGATCTGCAGCAAGAAATACAGGTATAAAAAAATCAAAAGGTAAATATATAGCTTTTTTAGATGATGATGATGAGTTTTTACCTGATAAAATTAAAAGACAAGTAGAGAGAATGGAATCTTTAGATGGAACTTGGGGAGCTTGTTATACAGGATATAGAAAAGAAAAAAATGGAGTTATTTTGGAAAAAGGAACAGAAAAAAGAGAAGGTAATTTAAAAAAACAAGCTTTAATGAGGACTCTATATATAAGCGGAGGATCAAATTTGTTAGTTAGAAGAAATGTAGTAGAAGAAATTAATGGGTTTGATGAGAGTTTTAAACGAAATCAAGATTTGGAGTTTTTAGTAAGAATTTTAGATAAATATAAATTAGCATATGTAAATAGTTGCTCTTTAATAATACACTTTGATAGTAGAGTAGCAAATATAACACCTGAATATATGAAGGAAATTGATGAGCTATATTTACAATCATTTAAAAGTGAAATTGAAGGAATGTCTATAGAAGATCAAAATGACTTTTATACTATGAAGGAATTGGATATGTTTAAATTACTATTGCAAAAGAAAAGATTAATTGAGGCAATTAAGCATATTTTTGATAAAAAGATAAACATATTTTTATTATTTAAATATATAGTTTATTTGATAAAAAGAGCTATAACTAAAGAATGTTATGGGTTTAAATTTAATTAACAATAGTTAATAAGGGAAACGGTGAATATGGATATAATACTAATAACAATAGGATATCCTTATCCTAAAAAGGATGTATTTGTAGAAAATGAAATTAAATACATATCTAAAAAATTTGATAATGTATATATTATACCTGTACTAGAAGGCATAGTTTTACCACAAAAAAAATATCCACATCTACATGAAACCTTACCAAGTAATGTGAAGATATTTAATATAAAGTATACCTATAAAGATTTAATTAATATAGATAAAAAACTTATAAATTTAATATTTAAAGAAGGCAAATTTAATTTAAAATCTTTAATAACGAAACTAAGATGGTATTTTCATTCATCTATAGTTATGAAAAATATAAATGAATTAGTTAAAAATACACAGATTCTACCATCAGAAACAATATTATATTCATTTTGGTTTCATTTTAATGCAATGGCAATATCATATATTAAAGAGAACTTTGCATTAAGAGTAAGTCGTGCACATGGATATGATTTATATGAATACAGAGGGATACAATTATGTAAAAAATATATGATATCTAAATTAGACTCTGTTTTTGCGTGCTCAGAAAATGGAAAAGAATATTTACAAAGTAAATATAACGGTAATAAATTTAAATTATCATACTTAGGAAGCATAAATAAAAATAAAATAGACATAAATGATAATAGAGCTGAAATTTTTAATATTGTAAGTTGTTCAAGAATGGTAGATTTGAAAAGAATAAATAAAATAATAGATTCATTAGAGCATATTAAAGATTATAAAATAAGGTGGACACATATTGGAGATGGACCTTTATACGATGAACTAAATAAATATTCTCAGGAAAAATTAAAAAATAATTATAATATAGATGTAGAATTTTTAGGGAATTTAAAAAATAAATATGTATTAAAGTATTATAATTCAAATAATGTAAACTTATTTTTAAACGTAAGTTCATCAGAAGGTTTACCTATATCTATAATGGAAGCTATGTCATTTGGTATACCAATTATTGCAACTGATGTAGGTGGAGTTAGTGAAATAGTAGATGGTAAAGTAGGATATTTATTAGATAAAGAATTTGATAATAAGTATTTAAGTAAAAAAATAATAGATATAATTAATATGAATAGTGAAGAATACAAAAAATTTAGAGAAAATTCATTTAATAAATGGAGCAAATTATTTAATGCAGATAAAAATTATAATGAGTATTTCGATACTTTATTAAAAATGAGTATGGATAAATCTTAATAAGAAAAAGAAGGCATATAAATTATGATTAGAAGGATTATTTATTTTATAATAGTTTTTATTTACTGTATAATAGGAAAATTTAGAAATGTTAGAATTGATATACTATCAAAGATATCTTATAAAATTCTGTTGAAAAAAAATAATATAATTAAAGGATCAAAAAAGTATCCAATTTATATTAAAAATTCATATGTAGGAAATATAGAAGCTGGAGAAGGATGTAAAATAGAAAATTGTATATGTTCTTCAAATATTAAGTTAGGGAGATTTGTCTCTATAAATGGACCAGAAACTAGAATTTCATCAAGAATACATTGAATAGAAATAGGAAGTTTTACATCTATAGCTTCAAATGTAGTAATACAAGAAGATTTTCACAATAAAGATAGAATAACATCATATTTTATACAACATAACGTATTAAAAAAAGTATAGCTAAGGATATTGTATCTAAGTGTCCTATAAAAATAGAAGAAGATGTATGGATAGGATCTAATACGGTTATTTTATCAGGTGTAACTATAGGAAGAGGGTCTATAATAGGAGCAGGGAGCGTTATAACTAAAGATATACCTATATACTCAGTAGTAGTAGGTAATCCTGGAAAAGTTATAAAAAAGAGATTTTCAGAAGAAGTTATAAACTTATTAGCAGAAAGTAAATGGTGGGAGTTAGACACTGCTGATCTACTTAAGCTAGAAAACTATTTAAAGTTAATTTAAATAATAGTGCAGATAGTATTGAAATGTTAAAAACTATAATATAAATAATAGTTACTAAGGGGGATTATAAAAATGAGCATTTATGAAAAAATAAAAAATAATGAAGAAAAAATATCAATCGTAGGATTGGGATATGTAGGAATTCCTTTAGCTATCGAATTTGCAGAAAAGGTAAAAGTAATAGGGTATGATATAAATAAGAAAAAAATAAATGAATATATAGCAGGATATGACCCAACAAATGAAGTTGGAAATGATAGATTAAAAAATACAACAGTTGAATTTACATCTAATGAAAATAAATTAAAAGAATCAAAATTTCATATTATTGCAGTTCCTACACCTATAAATAGTGATAAGACGCCTGATTTAAAGCCAGTAATATCAGCTACAAAGACTGTTGGTAGAGTTCTAACAAAAGGTTCTATTGTAGTATATGAATCTACAGTATATCCTGGTACAACAGAAGAGATATGTGTACCTATATTAGAAGAAGAATCTGGCTTAAAATATGGCATAGATTTTAAAGTTGGATATTCACCAGAGAGAATAAATCCAGGTGATAAGATTAATAGATTAACAACAATTACTAAAATAGTTTCAGGAAGTGATGAAGATACTTTAGAAGAAGTAGCTAAAATGTATGAGTTAATTATAGAAGCAGGTGTATATAGAGCACCTAGTATAAAGGTTGCGGAGGCTGCTAAGGTAATAGAAAATTCGCAGAGAGATATTAATATAGCTTTTATGAATGAATTATCTATAGTATTTAATAAGATGAATATTGATACATATGAAGTACTAAAAGCTGCTGGAACTAAGTGGAACTTCTTAAACTTCACTCCAGGTTTAGTAGGAGGACATTGTATAGGTGTAGATCCATATTATTTCATATATAAAGCTGAAGAGCTTGGATACCATTCGCAAATAATTTTAGCTGGTAGAAAAATAAATGATAATATGGGAAAATATGTAGCAGAAAATACAATAAAAAGTCTTATAAAAGCAGGCAAACAAATTAAGGGAGCGAAAGTTGCTGTATTAGGATTGACATTTAAAGAAAATTGTCCAGATACAAGAAATACAAAAGTTATAGATATAATAAAAGAACTAGATGAGTATGGAGTAGAAACTATAGTTTATGACCCTATAGCAGATATTAAAGAAGTTGAAAAAGAATACAATATACAACTTACTAATTTAGATAAAGTTAGAGATGTAGATGCAGTTATTTCTGCAGTAGCTCATAATCAAATTAAAGAAATTAGTTTAAATGAAATAGAAAATATGTGTTGTAATGATAAGAGTGTATTGGTTGATATAAAAGGTATATATAATACACATGATATTAACTATGATAAATTTATATACTGGAGATTATAGTTTTTAGCCAAAAGAGAATATTTTATAATATAAAATATTCTCTTTTATTTATATTATGTTATTAATGGGGAGGCGATTATGAATAAATTAGCTAAAGCAACTATTAGTCTAATGTGTATTACTGCATTATCTAAAATATTGGGATTTGGTAGGGAGGTAGTTTTAGGAAGTATTTATGGAGCTACGCTATATAGTGATATATACTTAACAGCAGTAAATATACCGACAGTATTATTTTCATCTATAGGAACTGCAATTAGTACAACTTTTATACCTTTATATTATGAAAATAAAAATATAGGTGGCAAAAATGAAGCACTTAAATTTACAAATAATGTATTGAATATGGTAATATTAGCAGGAATGCTATTAGTTATATTATCAATTATATTTACAGAACCATTAGTAAAAATATTTGCTATGGGGTTTGAAGGTGAAAAATTAAAATTAACAGTAGACTTTACAAGAATAATGTTATTTGGTGGTTTAGTAACTATTTTAAGTAATATAATTGCAGCATATATGCAAATTAATGAAAACTTTATAATACCAGGACTTATAGGATTACCATTTAATATAATAATAATAATATCTATAATTGCTAGCAAAAAATATAGTATATATATAATTGCAGTAGGAACTTTGTTAGCTATGATAAGTCAATTATTATTTCAAATACCTTTTGCATTGCATAAAGGATATAGGTATAAAACTGTACTAAATATTAAAGATAAATATATCAAAAAAATGATATGGTTAATAGCACCTGTATTTATAGGTATAGGTGTAAATCAAATTAATGTTTTAGTGGACCGAACTTTAGCATCTACTCTTGTAGAAGGTAGTATATCAGCACTTAATTATGCAAATAGATTAAATGGATTTGTTATGGGATTATTTATAACATCTATAGGGGCAGTTGTATATCCAATGTTATCTAAATTATCATCAGATAATAACATAGATAAGTTTAACGAATCAATAATAAAAAGTATTAATATTGTTGTATTATTTATAGTTCCCATATCTGTAGGAGCAATAGTATTATCGAAGCCTATAATACAGATACTATTTGAGAGGGGGGCATTTGATAGTAGAGCTACCAATATGACAGCAATAGCTCTTATATTTTATTCAATTGGAATGGTTGCTTTTGGTTTAAGAGATATATTAGGAAAAATTTTTTATTCTTTACAAGATACTAAAACACCTATGATAAATGGAATTATTTCAGTATGTTTAAATATAGTTCTTAATTTAATACTAGTTAAAGTTATGAGTTATGCTGGACTTGCACTAGCAACTAGCATATCTAGTATTGTATGTATTTTCTTACTATTTATTAGTTTAAAAAAGAAAATTAAAGATTTTAAACAAAACAAAATAATAAGTGTAACTTTAAAATCACTGATTTCAGCTATAATTATGGGAATAGTAGTAAAATTTACATATGTAAATATGAATTTGATATTAGGTAGTAATAAAATTTTTGATCTGGTTTCATTGATAAGTTCAATAGGGGTAGGTTTTATAGTTTATTCAATATTTATTATAGGATTTAAAATAGAAGAAGTAAATACTGTACTAGAAATAATAAAGCTAAAAACTAATAAAAAAGTAGAAAAATATTAAGTGTTATTAATAAAATAATACTATAATAGATGAAATTAAAAACTCAAATATAAGGAGAGATTCTATGAAAATTTTAGTAAATGGAGGAGCAGGATATATAGGTAGCCACACAGTAGTTGAATTATTAGAAGAAGGAAAAGAAGTTGTTGTAGTTGATAATTTTTCTAATAGCAATCCTATAGTACTTGATAGAATAAGAAAAATAACAAATAAGGATTTTAAATTTTATGAAATAGATACTACAAATAAAAAATCTTTAGAAGTAGTATTTAAAGAAAATAACATTGATTCAGTAATACATTTTGCAGCATATAAAGCTGTAGGTGAATCAGTAGAAAAACCATTAGAGTACTATACTAATAATCTAGTTAGTGCACTTACTGTATTAAACTTAATGAAAAAATATAATGTCAAAAACTTCGTATTTAGCTCATCTGCAACAGTATATGGAAATCCACATACATGCCCTATAACAGAAAACTTTCCACTAAGCACAACAAATCCATATGGAGCAACTAAACTAATGATAGAAGATATATTAAGAGATATAGCAAAAGCTAACTCAAGTATTAATATAGCTATACTTAGATACTTCAATCCAGTAGGAGCACATAGTAGTGGTCTTATAGGGGAAGAACCAAATGGAATACCAAATAACTTAATGCCATACATAACAAAAGTTGCTGTTGGTAAACTTAAAGAACTTAGTGTATTTGGTAATGATTATGATACACATGATGGAACAGGGGTAAGAGACTACATACATGTTGTTGACTTAGCAAAAGGACATATAAAAGCACTAAATAAGTTAAACACTAACTGTGGGTTAGTTACATATAACTTAGGAACAGGAAATGGATATAGTGTATTAGATGTTGTGAAAGCTTTCTCAAAGGCTAGTGAAAAAAATATACCTTATAAAATTGTTGATAGAAGACCAGGGGATGTTGCAATGTGTTATGCAGATTGTACAAAAGCTAATAATGAACTTGGTTGGAAGGCTGAGTTTGATATAGATAGAATGTGTGAAGATTCTTGGAGATGGCAAAAAAATAATCCAAATGGATATGAAGAAGAAAAAGAAGTTGTATTAACAACTGAATAATTTTACTTAAAATAAATTTTATCGAGGTACCTGTTTATATATATTTAGCTATAATGGGGCCAACATCTCTTGAAATACCTAAACCACCGATGATCATATCAACATTTAGTCTAGGATTTTTTATAATCGGATGTATATTAGTTCCAGTACTTGAAAAACTTAAAGCATTGCTTAAAAATAAAGAAATTGAATCAGAAGTAGAATCAATATAATTTTATATAAATGGGGGTATAAAGTAAAATTATGAAAAAGAGTGTAAGAAAAGCAATAATACCAGCAGCAGGACTTGGAACAAGATTCTTACCTGCAACAAAATCACAACCAAAAGAAATGCTACCGATAGTAGACAAACCAACACTTCAATACATAATAGAAGAAGCAATAGACTCGGGAATCGAAGAAATACTAATAGTAACAGGTCGTAGCAAAAAATCCATAGAAGATCACTTTGACAGAAGTATAGAACTAGAACTTGATTTAGAGCAAAAAGGTAAAACTGAAATGCTTAAAATGGTTCAAGACATATCAAACATGGTAAACATCCATTACATACGCCAAAAAGAGCCAAAAGGACTTGGTCATGCAATACACTGTGCAAAAAGCTTTATAGGAGATGAGCCATTTGCAGTACTTCTTGGAGATGATATAGTTGATAGTGAAACTCCATGCTTGAAACAACTTATAAATGCCTATGATGAATATAAAACATCAGTACTTGGTGTACAAAAAGTTGATAGTGAAGATACTGACAAGTATGGAATACTTGATGCGAAACATATAGAAGATAGAGTATATAAAGTAAAAGACATGGTTGAAAAGCCAAAGGTTGAAGAAGCACCATCAAATATAGCAATACTAGGAAGATATATAATAACACCTGCTATATTTGACATACTTGAAAATCAAGAGCCAGGTAAAGGTGGAGAAATACAACTTACAGATGCACTAAAAACTTTATCAAATCAAGAAGCTATATATGCCTATGATTTTGAAGGGAAAAGATATGATGTAGGGGATAAATTAGGATTTTTAGAAGCAACTATAGACTTTGCTTTAAAAAGACCAGGGCTTAGAGAGGAGCTTATAGAGTTTTTAGAAAGCAAGAAAGAATTACAAGATAAATCTAGTAAATTAGATTAAATTTATTTAAGAATAAAATATATGAAAAATAAAATATTCCTAATACTAACTATAATATGGATGATGCTAATCTTTTACATGTCACACCAACCAGCAAAAATATCGAGCACACAATCTAATAAAGTAATACACACAATAAAAAGAGTAACCAAAAATGAAGAAATCAAAAATAAAATAAACTACTTTGTAGTAAGAAAAGGAGCCCATATATTCCTATTTTTCATTCTTGGAATATTACTTTTTGAAAGTATATACAGTGGTGATAATTTCTTAATATCAATATTTCTAGCATTACTTTTATCATTTTTATATGCTTGTAGTGATGAATATCACCAAACCTTCGTTGTTGGAAGAAGTGGAGAGTTTAAAGATGTTTTAATTGACTTTAGTGGATCTTTTATTAGTGTTTTTATAGTTAGTTTAATAATTAAATTAAAAAAAATATTATTTAAAAAAGTGCAACTTACTAAGTAAATTGCACTTTTTTGAAATACATATAGATTTATATTAAACATATAATTTTACTATAATATTTAGTTATATAAAGGGGGTTGATTTATGAATAAAGCACAAGAATATATAGTACAAATTTTAAATCATAGTATACATAATAAGAAAATAGCATTAAATACAAATGAAAATATTTTATGGAAAGATATATTAGAAGAGTGCAAGATCCATAATATAGAGTCTCTTGTATATTATGGTATTCATAGCAATACATTAAAAACTATAGATAAAGAGACTTTAGAAGTTTGGAAAAAACAAACCTTTATGTGTAATATATATCAAATTAATCATATAAAACAAATTTCAAATATATTGAGTATTTTTAATGATAAAAACATACCTGTTATAGTGCTTAAAGGATTAGTAATAAGAGATTTATATCCAAGACCTGAGTTAAGAACAATGGGAGATGCAGATTTATTAGTGCATAAATATGACTTAGATATAGTTGATCAAATACTAAAAAGTAATGGATATAATGAAATATGTAGGCATGGATTTCATATTGCATACTGTAAAGGAAATTCACATGTAGAGGTACATTGGACAATATCAGATGAAGAAAAATGGATAGGTTTAGAAACATTTACTGATGAAGTATGGAAAAATGCTATTGAAGTTAATATTGGAGATAGTAAATCACTATCTATGAATTATGAAGATTTACTTTTTCATTTAATAATTCATAAAGCAAATCATTTAAAGAGTAGCGGATTTGGTATTAGACAAATTTGTGATGTAGCATTACTAGTTGATAAAAAGAGAGAAGATATAAATTGGAATGAATTTATATGCAAAGTCAAAAGAAGTAAGGTAGATAAATTTGCAATGATTATATTAGAAATTTGTAATAAATTATTTGAAATTGAATTTCCTAAAGAATTAGAATATATGAGAGTTAAAGATGATACATACGTAGATATATTAATTGATGTTATTTTTTCAAATGGTGTTCATGGAAAAACAAATAAAATAAGCTCTATTGCAAAGTATTTTTCAGATTCAAGTAAAAAGGATAATTTTATAACTGGATTTACAAATATGTATTTCCCAGCACAAGATAAATTAACTAATAGATATAGCTATGCTAAGAAAAATAAATTATTTTTACCTATTGCATGGATACATAGATTACTAAATGCTATATTTAGAAGAGATTTTAGCTTATCAGAAAAAGTTAAAATATCTACTCAAGGTAGTGATATTTCTAAAGAATATGGAGATTTATTGAACTGGTTAGAATTATAAAAATAAAAAATGCATATAGTATATGAATTGAATCTTAAAAAACTGTACTAACTTAATTATATAGAGAATAATTGTTTTATTATAAATATCACTTAAGAATTATCAATATTCATATGTTTGTAAATAAGATTTTGCTGAATCAATAGACAATTATATACTTTTTGGTATAATAACTAAAGTTAAATAACCATATGATACCTATTTAATACAGTTGGCATATGGTTATTTAAATAGCTTTTTATAAAAATATCTAATTTTTTAGGTATCAGTTAAAACCTCAATATGTCTTTTATTTACAACTTTACATATAAGAATACCAATATAACCACCTAAAGTATTTAACAATACATCATCTATCTCACAATATCTATAAGGAAGAAATCCTTGGATAAACTCAATAGACAATGTTAATAAAAATATTATTAATATAGATTTTCTAACATTTGAATTCTTTAAGAATATAAAAAATCCAAATGGAATAAATAATGCTATATTACCAAACACTTGATGAATAAAATAAGAAAAATCATAGTCAATATATATACTAATAGGAACTTTGAAAGGAATTAAATTGTAAATCTCAAACCCATTAAAATTAGTATCTAGTTGAATTGGAAAAAGTGTCTGAGAAATGATAAAAATAAATGATAAGAATAAACATAGATCTATAAATCTGTATTTATAGTTAAATTTATTATGCATAAAATAATCATAAATTATAACTATACCTAAGTAAGAAAATATTACCCCGAAAAATATAAATTCAGAAAACTCTATTATCAAAATAACACCTCATAATTTTTAGATAGTATTGTTCCATATATAGACTTAATAATATATGTTATTTTTGCAAATGGTATACATAGACAGAGTGATAAAATGTCTGTTGGAGAAGAGTTATTATAATATTAAAATAATAATAATTAGATTGTATATATAGTTTTAGGCTTGTATATTTTTCATCTAGTGACAAGTTGACAGATAAGTATAGATACGCTAAAAAGTTGTCTATGCAAGGAACAAATATATCTAAGAAACATAGTGAGTTGTTAAATTGGTTAGAATTATAGTTATATAAAATTATACTATAGAGTAATAGTTATAAAATGAATTTAAAATTATAATAATAGTATATAAAATATTAATAAAAGAGAGGTTTATTGTGGGGAGTGAAACAAAAAAGTTTTATTATAGAGTATATGGATTAAATCTAGAGTCAGAAGTATATATACCTGAATTTACTGTTATTAAAAATCCAAGTAAAGAAAATATAGATACAACAATAAAGTATAAAAGTGTTTCTAAAGAAATAAAAGAAAATATAAAAAATGGAAAAAAAAATAGTTTTACATATAATGATATGTGGTTTAATGTTGATAATGTAGCAATTTATCATATATATAATGGAGATAAGGTTGAAATTGAATTATATGATAATTCAGATCCATATATAGTAAAAATATATATCTTAGGTGCTGTTTTAGGATTAGTACTTCTTCAAAAAAATATGATAGCTATACATGGTGGAGCAGTTTTAATAAATGACAAAGGTTGTGTATTTACTGGTGATAAAGGTGCTGGGAAGTCAACACTTACGACAGCATTAAGGCAAAAAGGATATGGTTTTATTGCTGATGATGTGGCTTCTATAAACTTAGATGAAGAAGCTAAGATACATCCTGGATTTGGGTATCAGAAAATATGCGAAGATACTATGGATAAGCTAGGATATAATCCAATTGATTTTGTGCCTTTTAATGCTGGTGAGAATACTAAATATATAGTGCCAGCTCTTGATAAATTTATTGATTATGAAGTAAGCTTTAAGGCTTTATTTGAGATTACAGTAGATGATATAGATGATGTGAAAATAGAAGAATTATCTGGAAGTAAAAAACTAGATAATATTATAAAGAATATATTTAATGTATCAGTTTTAGGTAATGCAGGGGGGATTCCACCAATTATTTTTAATAAATGTATAGATATAGCTAGAAATATAAAGTGTTATAAAATAGTAAGACCAAGGGATAAATTTACTGTAGATGATCAAATTAATTTAATTGAGGAAGTTTTAGCTTAAGTTAACAATTTGATTTTATCAATTAATATATATAATATTATAAGGGGGTAATATAAAATGAAAGAATGGAGAAAACCAGAAATAGTAGATTTAGATGTTAAATTCACAGAAACTTTAACGATTGATACATCAGGAGATGGTAAACAAAGATGTCCTGAATGCGGTCATCCTATAAACTTTCCTAATGACTGGAATAATCTTGGAAACCACAATGATGGATGTAGCTTTGAGTCTAATGGTAATGATAAATAGTAAAACTAAGTTTTATATTAAATAAAACCTAATAAAAAAAGACTATAATTTTTATTGGATGTATATAAATTATAGTCTTTTTCTTATACCTATAAAAATTTTGTTTTATACTTTTTTAGTAGTTAATTAAGATTTACTTAGATATATTGCTAAATGAATAATAAGAATCATTTTTAAATTATGATATTATTTTCTATAATTGAAAACAGTACAATATAAAACACAGAAACTACCCTATATAGGTAGTTTTTTTAATAAATAAATATATTAATTATATACAATATTATTAATATAGATAGTAAATCAAAACTTAAGGATTTTTCTATTTTAATTATAGAATTAATAACTTGGATATTATTAAAATCATTTCTCTTATATTTTTTATATTTAAAATAGTACTTTTGAAACCTTGAAATAAGATATACTATTATAAATATATAAAATACAGAAACTAATAACACAGTAGCAAGCCCTGTTAAATAAACAAAAACACGAGCTATACAAAGTATAAGCCTATGACATAAAAAAATTAAAAATAATACAAGAGATCCTAGAACTACAGATGTTAATATTGCAAGCTTAGAATCGTTATTTTTATTCATCATAATATCTCCTTTAATATTTAATACTACATTATATTAAATAAATAACATTTGTTAGAACATTATAATAACTACAAATTTAATATGAAAAATATATTTAAATTAAATATAAAAATAAATAGTATAAATATAGTTGTTAAATAAATATTTATATAACTATTGAAAATAATTGTAAAATATATTAATATAAAAGTATAGAACATGTTCGATAAAAGAGAACATAAATGGAATTTGAATTTATACATATGGAGGATATAAAGAATGGAATCACAAAGGGGATATTTTAAAACTAATATACAAGTATTAAAATTTGATAATATAAAAGACACAGACAAAATAATATTTAACCACTACATAATGAAAAAAGTAAACTACAACAATATGAATGGCAATCTACCAAAAGGCCAATTCTACATAAGCAATGGCACAGTTTCCAAGGACTTAAACATATCAATAGGAAAAGCAAAAAGGCTTATAAAAAACTTCAAAGAACTAAACATAATACAATTAGTTCAATTAGGAAACACTGATAACACACCATCAGTATACGAATACAGCAATAATATTGACCTAGGTCATGACCTAGGACACAACCTAGGCAGAGGAGATACTAAAGCTAGCAATAGCAATAATTTATGCTTATTAGACGAACATACATACGATATAGGTAAGGATATAGAGAACTGCCACTCTAAAAAAGATAATATAAATAATAATAAAATACATTCTTGTGTAGTTGATTATTTAAACAAGAAAACTTCTAAAAGATTTAAAAAAACATCAGTTAAAACTAAGTCCCTTATAAACGCAAGGCTTAATGAAGGATTTGATGAAGAAGACTTTTACAAGGTAATAAATATAAAATCAAAACAATGGTTACACACTGAAATGGAAAAATACTTAAGACCAGAAACCTTGTTTAGTAACAAGTTTGAAGGATATTTAAATGAAGAAGTTGATACAAATGAGGATATAGAGGATTTAGATGATATAAAGCCATTTGATATAGAATTTGATTTTTAAATAAAGTTAATTAGGGGGATTATATGGCACCATTAGAAGCTATAAACATTGAAAACTCAATACTAGGGAGTATTATACTAGACAATACTCTAGCATATAAGTTAGATGAATTAAGTAAGGATATGTTTTCAGTATCTTACAACAAAGAAATCTTTGAAATAATGAAAAATTTATATAAAAATAATTACACCTTAGATATACCAACAATAAAAACTAAGTTAGATGAAAGAAAAGTTGATGTGATGGTTTCTTACATAAGTAATTTATCATCAATTGGTGAGACTTATGCAATAGATACACATATAAACATATTAAAGGACAAGTTTAAAAGAAAATGTATAAAAAATAGCTGTATGAATTTAATAACTGAAATACTTGAAAATAAAGATATAGATTCATCTCTTTTTAAATTTGAAAATGATATAAAAAGTACAGTAGATCAGGATATAGAAGATAAAGATGATATGAGTTCTATTTGTGAAAGAATACTAGACTTTCTTGAAAATGATAAAGAAACAGGTCTTAAATTTGGAGTACCTTTGTTAGATGATGTTATAGGTGGGCTTTTTAAGGGAGAGCTTACAACAATTGCTGCTAGAAGTGGAGTTGGTAAAACTGCATTGGCACTTCAAATAATGTTAAACTGTGCAAGTCAAGGTAAAAAGGTACTTTTTATAAGTAGGGAAATGAGTAATGAACAAATAGTTATGAGAAATATAAGCAAAAAAACTGGTATAAGTGCTAAAAGTCTAAAGTACAAAAACTTAAAGGAAATAGATTGGAAAAATATTATAGATGTAATGCATGAGTTTAGCAAGGATAACCTAATATACATAAATGATAGAATAAGCACAATATCTCAATTAAAAAGAAGAATAAGACAAGTTAAGCCTGATTTGGTAATAGTGGATTATTTACAGCTTTTAACTGTAGAACAAAACTTACAAAATAGGGAAAGGGAAGTTGCAACTTTATCAAGAGAACTTAAAAATATAACTTTAGATTTTCATATACCAGTTATACAGTTAAGTCAATTAAATGATGAAATGAAGGATTTAAGACCTTGGGGAGAGCGTCCAATGAGAGATAGTAAGGCAATATTTCATGATAGTAACAATGTTGTATATATACATGAGCCAGTACTTTCTGATTTTGAAGAAGCAGTTATAAAGATTAAAAGAGACAAGAAAAGTGTACTTAAAGCAAGGGAAGAGGGAATAAAAATAGTAGATTTAATAGTTGCTAAATGTAGAGATGGAGAAACAAAATTTAGACATTATTGTTACAATGGGCCAAGACTACATTTTCAACATATAGATTATTAGGAGGATAAGATGGATTATATAAAAATTGAGGATATCCCAGAGGAGTTTGTGGGACTTGCTAATTTTATGGGGATAGATAAGTTTATTGAATTTTGTAATGAATATGGTGGTATTGCTATTTATTTTCCAAGTAAGAAGACACTTCTTAGAAATGGAAGAAATAGAGAGATTATAAAAAGATATAATGGAAAAAATATAAAAGATCTTGCAAGGGCATTTGAAATAAGTGAGGTTCAAGTTAGAAATATAATTCGCACAAGTGGGAAGTATGTAAATTAATAAAAGGATAGCATCTGCTATCCTTTTCTCATGTTTAAAATATTTTTAGATAGTTCATTTATACTATCTGTTAAAATTGTAAGTTTTCCTTCAATTCTAATAAGCAAGTACATACTTATAGCAATTGGAAAGCCTACATTTGCAATCAGAACTTCTAAATTACCATCCATATATTATATTAAAATACTAAGTCGTAGTTAGTAGTATCAGTTTCAACAACTTTTGCAGAAACTAAAGATGCGAAATCAGCTCCACCAGGTGCAAATATGTTTTTCTCTTTTATAAGTTCCATAGCAGTTTTTACTTCTTCTTCTGTTAAGTCTTCTCTTGGGTTATCAACTGTTAATGATACCTTCTTATCATCTGTAGTTTTAAAAGTCATAACTAATTTTCTATTTAATTCCATAATAAAATCCTCCTAATAATATTAATTTTAATAATATAAAGTATTTCAAAATTTAAAACCTTAATTTATAGTTATTTAAAAATGATATTTTGAGCAACGGATGTATCAGAAATGCTTCGCCAACACGTTGCTCAAAGTGTGAGCGAGGATATATCATTGGCGAAATGAAATGTTTCGCCGACACGTCGCTCAAGCGAAGCGAATTTTATGCTAAAGTCGTGTTGTCTATTTTAGCTATTTCTAAAACTGGATATTGTTGAAGCGATTCTATAGCACTTGCTACTTCGTATACATCTTCATTTGATGCATTGTGTTTTACGTTTGAGAATGTTTTGCTTTTTACTTTAGTTTTGCCTGTTGAGTCATCTTTTCCTAAATCAAATTTTAATCTAAGTCCTGCTGGATTATTTAATACTGTAACTGCCATATAAGTTACCTCCTAAATTTTATTTAAGCCATTTGTAAAGCTTATATTTATATATTACTTATAAAGGAGTAAGCAGGGTTTTAATGTATTTTTCTAAAGTATATTTAAAAGTATTTTCCTCGAAAGTTTTTATATTAAAAACTACAATTATATTAAAGTAAGTTTTTGTTAGGCTTTATTAATAAATTTATAAAAGATGATACTTTATATAATTTAAGTTTAAAATTTTAGGAGGTTAATATGAAAATAAGAAAAGAAGATGTATATGAACATTTAGAAATGTTATATGAAATTGTGGGAGATGAAAAGTATTTAGAGATAATTAGAATGTATGGAGGAAGCAATCTTTATATACCTACTTATAAAGCTACTATTAGAAATAGCAGAAATAGGGAAATTAGAAAAAGGTATAATGGGGTTAATTTAAGTTTGCTTGCGGCTGAGTATGGTATGAGCGTTAATAATTTAAGAAATATTGTTAAAGAAGATTAAAAAGTTATACTATAGTAGTAAAAATAGTATATAAATATTATTTAAAGTAAGTTAAATTAGAATAAAAAACAAACTATAAGGTAAAAAATTATCAAGTGGAGTAAAAATAAATGATAGCAATAGCTAAAGCCTTATATACTTTAGAGTAATAACAAGAAACTTAAAGCTAACACTATTAGGTAATTATATATAAGATAATAAGGTAATATATTTTTTTGCATAAAATCACTAATATATACTCATGAGATAAAATATACAAGTTTGACTATATATTGGAGGCTAAATGTATGAAAATATTGGTTCTATCAGAATCCTTTATAATAAGAGATTCACTAAATCATCTTTTAAATGAAACGCTAAATACAAATGATATAATAACATCTTCAAATGCAAATCATTTATCAAATGAAGATCTTTTAGAAGTTGATTTATCATTTATAGACATTAATAAAAATAACATTAATATAGTAAAAAGATTAAGCAAAATAAGGAATAAATTTGAAAATCTTAAAATAATGATTTTAGATAGTCAAAAAGATATAGAGTTATTTATAAAATCAGTAGACTATGGTATTGATGGATATATATTAAATATAGATGATAAAGATGAATTTATTTATATAATAAAAAGAGTACTAAATGGAAAGAAATTTTATGATTCGGAATTACTACAATATACTATACATAATGAAAAAACAAATAATGAAATTGACCTTACTAACAGAGAAAAATGTGTACTAAACTATGTATGTAAAGGTCTTAGCAACAAAGATATTGCAAATGAATTAAAAGTAACTGATTATACTATAAAAAAGCATGTAAGTAATATACTTAGTAAGTTACATCTTAGAAGCAGGCAAGATATAATTTTATATGCACAGGATAATCATATAATAGATGAGATTATTTAAAATAGTTAAAGCAGTGATAGTAATGATATTTCTTACTTTAATTTTTATGGGATATATTACTCAACAGTTTAGATATAAATTTAATAATATTAATTAAAAGCAAGTAAGTTTCTTATGAAATTTACTTGCTTTTTTAGCAATTGATGAAGTTGTTGGTCATATAAATATTGCCATATGTGGTTTAAAGTATTTCGATGAAAGTCCATAAAGAAAAGGGAATTTTTATACTAAAGTAGTATAAAAAATACACCTATATTAGAATTAATGATAGTAATAATACTAATAAAACACTAATATAATAAGTTATCAGAATAATAAACTTTAAAATAATAACATAAATAAAAGGAAGTATTTAGATGTGAAGAAGTATATAGAAAAAGTGGTTAAGTCATATAAATAACTTAATATTTTGTGGGGGGGATAAGTATGAAAGTTATTGTAATTTCAGAATCACTAATAATAAGAAAGGGAATAGTTGAAATTTTATCAAAAGAAAACTATGTAGACACTATAAAAGAAAGTCATAGATACACAGATATATACAAGGATGAATATGATTTATTAGTCATAGACTTAAACAAAAACAACAAACAGTATTTACATGATATAGAAAAACTAAAAAAAGAAAAAAACATAAAGGTTATGGTTTTAGATTTTTATGAAGACAGAGTATTGTTTTCAAAGTGTATGAAAATAGGAATTGATGGTTACATATTAGCAAATATAGACTCAGAAGATATTGGATATGCTGTTAAGCAGTTGAGCAAAGATAAAAAGTATTATGATGCAGAGCTTATAGAAAGCTATATTTCTAAAGATAAAAATGAATGCATGGAAGATTTAACAAAAAGGGAAAGAGAAATATTAATTTGTATAGCCCAAGGAAAAAGTAATATAGAAATATCAAAAGAACTTTTTATAACAGAACATACTGTAAAAAAACATACAAGTAATATATTTTCAAAGCTTAATTTAAAAGATAGAATTCAAGCTGCATTATATGCTTATAATAATGGAATTATAGGATTTTAAGCTCTGCACTATTGTGTATAGCTTAATTTCTATAATTTAAAAATATAAAAATATACTAGGGAAGTGACAATATGAATAATATAAAAAAAATTACAGTAGCATTAATTTCAATACTAATAATAATACCATTAATGGGAATTGGGTATGTATATTTTAAGTTAAACTCTATATATGATAAAGAAGAAGCAAAACAAATAAATACAACAATTGAAGAGTCAGAAAAAAATAAAAAAAATGGAATAACTAATATACTTTTAGTTGGTGTAGATGGCAACAACATGGAAAAAGGTAATAGATCGGATGCTATGATGATTGCTACAATAGATGAAAAGAATAATGATATAAGAATAACATCATTAGCTAGGGATACTTATGTTGATATAGAAGGATATGGTACTGAAAAGTTAACACATGCATATGCTTATGAAGGAGCAAGTTTGCTAATAAGTACAATAAAGAATAATTTTGGAATAGATGTAGATAAATATATAGCAGTTAGTTTTGAATCCTTTGAAAAAATAATAGATATATTAGGTGGCGTTGAAATTAATGTATCTGAAAAAGAAGTTAGCCAAATAAACGGTGTAAATAATTCAGGTATTCAAACTTTAAATGGCTCACAAGCACTAGCTTATAGTAGAATAAGATATATAGATAGTGCTTATGAAAGAGATAACAGACAAAGAACTGTTATAGAAGCTTTATATAATAAATTTGCAAATGGTTCTAGTGATAATATTATGGAGATAGCAAATGAAGTTCTTAGATACACTAAAACTAATATGGCTCCACTTGAAATAGTATCTATTGCAAATAAAGCTATAAAGATAAAAGATACTGACTTTGATCAAGTTGAATTTCCATTTGAAGAGGCGAGAAAAGATAACAATATAAGCGAAAAAGGTTGGGTAATCGAGTGGGATAAGGATTACAATAAAGATAAACTTAATAAGTTTATATATGATTATGCTAATTACAAAGAATCATATAATAATTAAAAAACTGTGTAAATTATTTTGAAATCTGTTATGATAGATTTATATAAGAAAAGCTTAGTGAGGGAACACTAAGCTTACCTAGAACATTTATTTTGTTTTGGGACTATCAGATAAAAATTTAGAAAATATTTAAGAATTTAGCACTTATCTTGTGAGGATGGAGTGCTTTTTTCTTTACCTTATAATTTGAATACTGTTTATATTCTTAGCCTTTAAATTTTTTATAAAACACCATAAAAGCATAGACTAAAACTTGAGTAAGTAGTAAAATTTAACAGTAAAATAAAATTTGGGGAGATGTAAAATTGAAAGAATTAATGGATTTATTTTGGACATTTTGTAGGATAGGTGGTCTTACATTTGGTGGAGGATATGCAATGTTACCTATGCTACAAAAAGAAGTTGTCGAAAATCGAAAATGGGCAACAGAACAGGAACTATTAGACTACTATGCAGTAGGTCAAGCAACACCTGGAATAATAGCAGTAAATACTGCAACTTTTGTAGGATACAAAGAAAAGGGAGTAATAGGAGCTATGTTTGCAACTTTTGGAGTTGTATTTCCTTCATTAGTTATAATAATGTCTATAGCAGGATTTATAGATAATTTTTCTGATTTAAAAGTCGTTCAACATGCTTTTTCTGGAATAAGAATAGCAGTTGGTGTACTTATACTTAACGCACTTATAAAACTTGTAAAAGGCTCTGTTAAGGATATACTTGGAATAATATTATTTGTAGCTACGTTTATAGCATCATCATTTTTAGATATATCTGTAGTTTATATTGTTATAGCTGCAGCATTAATAGGAATTATAAGTGATTTTGTAAATAGAAAAAGGGGTATTAAGCAATGATTTATATAATACTATTTTTGGAGTTTTTTAAGGTTGGATTATTTACTATAGGAGGAGGTTTAGCTTCTCTTCCGTTTTTATATGAGTTAGCAGAAAAATATACTTGGATTAATAACTCTATGATTGCTGATATGATAGCAATATCTCAATCAACCCCAGGACCTATTGGTATAAATATGGCTACATATGCAGGATTTAAGGCAGGAGGAATACTTGGAGGAATTGTTGCTACATTTGCTATAGTACTACCTTCATTTATTATAATTGTCATAGTTGCAAACTTTTTAAATAAATTTAAAAATAGTAAGTTGGTAGATAGTGCATTTAAAGGTTTAAGACCTGCTGTTACTGGACTTATTGCTGTTGCTTGGTTTGAGATTATAAAAATATCTATAATAAATGTAAGCAAGTTTTTACAAACTAACAATTTATTTGATGTAGTTATAAACTTTAAGGCTTTAATAATATTTTTAGTTATATTTTTCTTAACTAAAAAGTTTGATAAGCATCCTATAGTTTTTATAGGTATAGGTGCATTAGCAGGTATAGTGTTTAAGATATAATTGTCAAATATATTTAAAAATATATAATTTTATAGTAAATAAGGGTGAATGTATATTCACCCTATTTGTTTATATATTTTATTTAGACTCTTAATACTTGATTTTCATAAATTTCATCATTACTTACTAAGTCATTATCTTCTGATAGTTTATCTAAAGTAGTATTAAGTCTACTAGCTATTTTAGACAATGTATCTCCTTTTTGTACTACATAAAGTCCTGTAAATCCATCATTATTTTGAGTATTTCTTGATGATTCTATTTTTAGAACTTGACCTGGGTAAATTAAATTTGGATTTGATATATTGTTTAATTGTACTAAGTTATTAACTGTAGTATTGAATCTTTGTGCGATGGCAGATAAAGTATCTCCTGATCTTACTATATATGTTTTTATATATTGTTTATAGCTTGCTGATTTAGAGTTTTCATTTGTTATAGTTGGAATTTTTAATATTTCTCCTGGATAAATTAGGTTTGGATTTGATATATCGTTCAACTCAACTAACTCACTAACTGTAGTAGTGAATCTTTGTGCGATGGCAGATAAAGTATCTCCCGCTCTTACTATATATGTGCTAGAAAAATTTTGATTATCTGTATTTCTATCTTCTCTTGTTTCATTTGGATAAATCTTTAGAACTTGACCTGGATAGATTAAACTTGGATTTGTTATACCATTTATACTTGCTATTTCTTCAACTGAAGTACCATATCTTGAGGCAATACCACTTAATGTATCTCCAGCTTGAACAGTATAATAAATTACTTTTTTATCAGTTGCTTCTTCTTTTCTTTCTCCTGGTGTGGATGTTGTATTAGCTAAAAACATTTCATCATAGAATATATCTAAATCTACATTAGCACTAATGCCAGGAACTTTTCCTGTAAATGAATATTGCCATCCAGCATATTCACTTCCCCACACTCTGTTTGATTGAGGTACATCTGCATCTATTTGAGCTATCCAAAGTGGATAATCTTCTATTCCAATGCCTGGATATATATTATTTTGAGCAAAGTTAGTGTAAGTGTAAACAGCAGCTTGTAATCCACTTAAGGACTCTACTTCTCTCAAGAACTCTAAAGCTTGAAGTGTTAATTCATAGTCATCTAGACCACCAGTTTGTTCTAGGTCTAAAACTAATTTAATATCTGCCTCCAAGCCACTTATAGTATCTACAAAGTATCTAGCTTGCTCTGTTGGTGTTGGTGAAGAACCTGGATTAAAGAAGTGATAAAATCCTACTCTTAATCCATTTTCCTTAGCACCATTATAATCTTCTTGCAAATATGGATCTCTATAAAAGGTACCTTCTGATGCTTGAATTACAACAAATTCAACACCACTATTAGTAACACTCTCCCAATCGATGCTTCCAGACCAATTGCTTACATCTATACCTTGATAACTAGCCATAAATGCCTCCATTTTATTTATTTGATATTTTATAATATCTATATATTATATTTTTATTATAGGAAAATGTGATAATTATTGATGTTTTTATCATATTTTGTAATCATATAGAATAAATACAAAATAGGAAATCAACAATTAAAAAGATAAATGTGTATATATAATAAACAGCAAGAAAGCATATTTTAAAATATAAGGATTGTATAATTTTTTTATTATCTACCTAAAATAATTGTAGGCTAATAATATTATATATTTTAGTTCTTTATATTAAGATAGTTTACTCGATGATATATAAGTAATTTTAGATAAGTAAAGTTTTTTATTAAGTTATTTATAGGAGGTATAAAAATGGATTTTAAAAATGATGGAATGATAGGTAATTTACCTAAGAATATAAATAAAGAAGTACCAACTCCAAATGCTGATGCAAAGAGAATAACAAAGCTTGTAAAGCATGATGGTGATATTGTTGGGTATGAGTTATCAAATGGTCAAAGGGTAAGCAAGGATGAAGGAATACAAATGGCTAAAATGGGGGAAATAGCAGGTGTTGCTGTTGCTACTAGAAAAGGAAATGAATATTTAAGAAGCTTACCAGATGAAAATGAAAATAACAATTTAGGTAATTTACCTAGTATAACTGATTAGTAAAAAAGGTCTAAGATATATTATTATCTTAGACCTTTTTAAATGAAGTATTTTACAGGCACGTCACTTTAGAAAATGTAAATTGTTGGAGACAAGAGTAAAGCTAATTTTAATCATTTTTCATTTGCATCATTAAAAATGGAATTAACCCCCATGGAAAATTAGGTGAATTAGATTGTGTTAAACATTCAACATTAAGAATTAAAGAAGCATCTAATGCAATATATTCAGGAGTTTTACCATCTCTTATTCTATAACCTTTAATATTATTATTTTTTCTATCTATTTCAGTAACTAAAAAAGGAAATGAAGTTCTGTTTACACATTTACCATTTTCAAGTTTTGTACATTGAGTTATTCTAACTACGCCATTACAAGATTTTATCATATCAAATATTGTAGGCTTTTCTTCTGGTTTATTATCAGGTTTATTTGATTTTATACATTCTACTTTTAGTATTTGGTCAGCTTTTAATACTATATCTTCATATGGTTTATCATCTTTTAATATAGTTCCTTCTATAAAATCACAAGTTTTATATAATCTTTTTATTTGTATAACATTTGTCTTAGTATTCATACATTGTCCATCAATTCTTAAAGAGCAGTAAGTAATTTTTAATATTTTACTGTTACATTGTTCAATTGCTTGATAAATATCATAAGGATTTAATGTCTTTAAATTAAAGTCAGGTCTTACATAATAGCTCAAAATAATCCCTCCCCCTTGATAAAAGGTGTCTATATTATACTATGACAAAGATTTAGAATAGTTACTTTTATTATCTATATTGACATTGGAATATAAAGGGAGTAAAATGTAATTACAGGTGTATATACAGTAGAAAAAAGGGGGATTTTATGAACAGTAAGTTAAACACAAAAGAAGTTATTATGGCAGCATTACTTTGCGCTATAGGAATTATGATACCAATGATTTCACCAATAAAGATAGTGCTTGAACCAGCATCATTTACATTGGCAAGCCATGTTGCAATATTTATAGCTATGTTTATATCAACAAAAGTGGCACTACTTGTTACAGTAGGAACAACTATAGGATTTTTTATAGGAGGTTTTCCAATAGTTGTAGTGGCAAGAGCATTAAGTCATTTAGTTTTTGTAATTGTTGGAATGAGTTTAATTAAAAATAAGGAAAGTATTACTATTAAAGGATCTTTAGGAAGTTCATTTATTATAGGAATGATTCATGGTATTTGCGAAGTCTTAGTTGTTATACCATTTTATTTTAATTCATCATTATCACCAGCATATTATGATAAAGGATTTTTACAGGGAGTTATATTATTAGTAGGAGTAGGAACGGTTATACATAGTATGTTAGATTTCTCTTTATCAGTATACATATGGAACTTACTTCCGAAAGGATTTGTAAATAAAATAGGTAAAGAAGAAAAATTAGGTAAAGTGCAAAAAGTCTAGGATATCCTAGACTTTTTTTAGTGTAAATAATCTATGATATAAATCTTTGATAATTATCACCTTAAATTTTAACTAAAACATATGTATAAATTGCACACTATTGTCATATGGATATATTTAGAATATAAAAATTAATACTTTACATATAACATAGAGGTGATAATTTGAAGATATTAATTATACATGGAAGCCCAAGAAGGGGAAACACTTGGAATATACTAAACAAAGTTAAAGAAAAAATAAATGAAGAAATTGATGCAGATTATGAAATAATAGAACTTAGTAAAATGAAAATACCAATGTGTACGGGATGCTTTAACTGTATATTAAAAAGTGAAGAAAAATGCCCACACTATGAAAGTATAAAGTATATAAATGATAAAATTACTTGGTGCGATGCAATGATAATAACATCTCCAGTATATTCACTTCAAATATCAGGTCAACTTAAAAACTTTATAGATCATATGTCATACAACTTTCATAGACCTAAATACTTTAATAAAAAAGCACTTATAATAACTACAACAGGAGGCGTTAGGGCTAAAGAAATTGCTAATTATATAAAGGAAGTACTTACATTTTGGGGAATAAATACTACTTATAAATTACCAATAGTATATAGAGATAATAATTTAGAAAAATATGATAAGCAAATTGATAAGGTATTAAGTAAATTTATATATACCTTAAAAAATGAAAAAATTAAAGCTCCTACTTTTAAAACTGTTGCAAGTTACAATTCATTTAGGAGTATGTCTACAACATTTTATACTAAAGGAAATCCAGACTATGATTATTGGAAAAATAGTGAACTTTATAAATATCCATATCATCCAGATGTAAATATAGGCAAGGTAAAGAGCGTATTTGGGAATGCACTTTACAAAGTTATTTCAAAACGAATGAAAAATAATAAGGATATGAAATATAACGAAAGAAAAATTAAAATTATAAAACGACTGCCTAAAGAAGAGGGAGTTAACTTATAGTGAGTTTAAAGACCTTATAGAAAATTATTTTGTAAAAGATTATGAAGAATTGGAAGATGATTATTACTTAGTGAAGGTTATAAGACTATCTAAGTGTAAGCAAGAGATGTATACTGATTATATAAGAATAATTAAATAAAGGATATAGTAAAAATAAACTTAGGAAATTTACAATCTAATTTATAACTCCTAAGTTTATTTTTATGTAGATAAATTGATAAAATATTTAATTTTATTATCATTTTAAATTATACCTAATTATAGCTTTTTCCTTTAAATACTATATATAGTATTTAAGTATAAAAATATAAAATAAAAATACAATATATTGTGTCAGGATAAAATTTAAAAGAATATAATAATATAGGATAATTTGACAAAAATGATGATAAGAGGTGTGTTTATGATAAAACTTGAAAAAAGAGATGGCACTTATGAAGTTTTTGACAAAAACAAAATAATAAATGCCATTTACAAGTCAACTATAAACAGCAAATATGGAATAGACAAAAATTTAGGGAAAAAAATAGCTGATAATATAGAAAAAATGGTTAATGAAAATAAGATAAACCTTACAGTTGAAGATATACAAGACAATGTTGAGGTTTTACTTATGGAATCTAATAGAAAAGATGTAGCTAAAAATTACATTTTATATAGAGAAAAAAGATCAGACATAAGAAAATCTAAATGGCAAATGGATGAACTTCAAAAATCTATTTGGGCTAATAAATATCAATATAACAATGAAACCTTTAATGAATGGATAGAGAGAGTATCTGGAGGAAATAAAAAAATAGCAAAATTAATAAGAGAAAGAAAATTCTTATTTGCAGGAAGAATACTTGCAAATAGAGGATTACCTAAAGACGGAATAAAAGTAACTTATTCAAACTGCTATGTATTAAGTCCACCACAAGACAACTTAGAAAGTATATTTGATACAGCAAAATATTTGGCAAGAACATTTAGTTATGGTGGAGGGGTAGGTATTGATATATCAAATCTAAGACCAAGAGGAGCACTAGTTCACAACTCTGCAAAAACTACTACAGGTGCTGTATCATTTATGGATCTTTACTCTATGACAACAGGGCTTATAAGTCAAAGAGGAAGACGTGGAGCTTTAATGATATCTATGGATGTAAATCACCCAGATATAGAAGAGTTTATAGATTTAAAAACTGATTTAGAAAAAGTAACTAAGGCAAACATATCAGTTAAAATAAATGATGAGTTTATGAAAGCAGTTTTAAATAAATCTATGTATGAATGTAAGTTTAAAGTAAAAGCTGATGGAGAAGAAATAGTAAAAGAAGTTGATGCATATAAGCTATTTATGAAGCTTATAACTAACAATTGGGACTTTGCAGAACCTGGGATACTATTTTGGGACAACATAGAAAAAAATCACTTATTAAGTGAAGATAAAAACTTTAAATATGCTGGAGTTAACCCTTGTGCAGAAGAACCACTTCCAGCAGGTGGAAGTTGCTTACTAGGATCTATAAATTTATCAGAGTTTGTAATTGCCCCATTTACAGAAAATGCTATGTTTGACAAAGTTAAATTTAAATCTTGTGTTAGAGATTGTGTAGTTGGATTAAATGAAGTACTAGAAGAAGGATTAGACCTTCACCCACTAAAAGAACAAAGAGAAAGTGTATCAAAATACAGACAAATAGGTCTTGGTGTTATGGGTATTGCAGATATGCTTATAAAGCTTAATATAAGATATGGGTCAGATGAAGCTATTAAATTATGTGAAGAACTATCAAATATAATGTTAAATGAAGCAGTAAAACAATCAGCACTTCTAGCTAAGGAATATGGACCTTATGAAAAATATAATGAAAAGGCTTTATTTAAATCAAGTTTCTTTATAAAGAATGTAAAAGAAGATGTAAAAGATTTAGTAAAAAAATATGGACTTAGAAATTCACAACTTCTTACAATACCACCAACAGGGTCAATATCAACAATGCTTGGGGTAAGTGGTGGAATCGAGCCGATGTTTAATTTATCTTACTTTAGAAAAACAGAAAGCTTACACAATGAAGATGTATACTATAAAGTATATACTCCTATAGTAAAAGAGTATATGGATATAAATGAAATAACTAATGAAGAAGATTTAGGCGATATATTTGTAACTGCTATGAACTTAAAACCAGAAGAAAGAATAAAAATGCAAAAGGCATGGCAAATAAATATAGATGCATCAATATCATCAACAATAAATCTTCCATATGAAGCAACCGTTGAAGATGTTTACAATATATATGTAAGTGCATGGAAAAATAATTTAAAAGGAATAACAATATATCGTGATGGATGCAAAAGAAGTGGAGTACTTTTAAATGAAAAACCTAAAGAAAATAAAAAAGATAATTCATATGAAGAAATAGAGAAAGAAGAAAAAATAAATGAAGAAGAAACAGAAAAATTTGTATGTCCAGAGTGTGGCAATGAATCTATAATACCTACTGGTGGATGTGGAATATGTCTACAATGTGGATATAGTAAATGTAATTAAAGGAAGGAATATATTTATTAAATTTACAAATACTATTGATGATAAACTTAAACAGGAGGAAAGCTATGAAAGCAAATAAAATGGTAGTTGCAGCATTATCATTAGCATTATCCTTATCAATGGTAGCTTGTAATAAAAAAGAGAATACACCAGCAAATGGTGCTAAAACAACAACAGAACAAAATACTGCAGATACTACAAATAATGCAAACAATGATTATGTAGAAAAATACTCAAGATTTTATGGAGATACTTTAGGTAATTTAGGTAATTACAGAATGTATGAAACACCAGAAGCTACAACTGAGTACTACAAAACTAATCAATACCCAGGAAATGAAAAATACGTAGAAGAATTAAAAGCAGCATACAAAGATTCAAGAGATAAAATACAAACATTTGTTGATGATTTAAAAAATGATGCAAAAATAGATGATAAAGAAATTTCAGAGATGAATCAAAAGTTAATAGCTGAAGGTGAAAAAACTATATCAAATATAGATGCTAGATTAAAGAATTTAGACAACTTACCTAAGGATATATATAGTAAATCACAAGATGACTTTATAAGAGCAGTTGATGAAGCTACAAAAGTAAAAGATAATACAACAAATGACTTTAACAACTTATTAGATGAAATGAATAAAGCTTTAGGAATAAATCCAAATGCAATGCAAAACCCAGGTACAATGAGCAATACAAATAAAAATACAAATACAGATACTAAAAAATAAATATATATAAGCCTACAAAAATAATATTTTTGTAGGCTTTTTTACGCTTAAGGATATTATAATACTTTAAAAAATGCGGATAACTTCTGAATGTAAGTAATATGAATAAATTGTTTTTGAGCGTAAAAAAGATTTTGAGCAACGGACGAAGTCGTTGGCGACATGAAATGTTTCGCCGACACGTCGCTCAAGCGAAGCGAATTTTTTACGCTTAAATACATTATGTCTCAAACAACAGCTATATTAAATAACTTGTCTAAAAATATAGAAAACTAAATTTTTAATCACATCATAATCATAACATTTAACTTAAATTAATACATTTATAGTATAATTTAAAAACATAAACTTGATAGGGGGAAAATCAATTTATGAAAAAATTAAAGATAACAGAAACATCATTAAGGGATGGACATCAGTCATTAATAGCAACAAGACTAAAAACCGATGAGATAATACCAATACTTGAAACTATGGACCAAGTAGGATATTATGCAATGGAAGTTTGGGGTGGAGCTACATTTGATGCATGTATACGCTTTTTAAACGAAGACCCATGGGAAAGATTAAGACTAATAAGAAAGCATGTTAAAAATACTAAGCTTCAAATGCTTTTAAGAGGTCAAAACTTATTAGGATATAGAAACTATGCAGATGATACTGTAGAAAAGTTTATTGAATTATCTATAAAAAATGGTATCGATATAATAAGAGTATTTGATGCATTAAATGATGTTAGAAATTTAGAAGCTTCAATTAAAGCTATAAAAAAATACAATGGTCACTGCCAATGTGCAATATCATATACTACAAGTCCAATACATACACCAGAGTATTATTTAGAATTAATAAAAACTATGGAATCTATGGGTGCAGACTCTATATGTATAAAAGATATGGCAGGGGTTTTAACTCCATATAAAGCTTATGATTTAGTAAAACGTATAAAAGAAATGACAGACATTCCTATAGACCTTCATACTCACTGCACAGGTGGAATTGCAGATATGATATATATGAAGGCTGTTGAAGCAGGTGTTGATATAATAGATACAGCAATATCGCCATTTAGTGGTGGAACAAGTCAACCACCAACAGAATCACTTTCCTTAACATTTTCTGAAATGGAAAGAAATCCAGGTCTTGATATGGAAAAATTACTACAAGTCGCAGAATATTTCAAACCAATAAGAGATAAATATATGTCTGATAAAATATTAAATCCAAAAGTACTATTAACAGAACCACAAACCTTAAAATACCAAGTACCAGGAGGTATGCTATCTAATCTTTTATCACAATTAAAACAGCAAAATGCAGAAGATAAATATGAAGATGTTTTAAAAGAAGTTCCAAGAGTTAGAAAAGACTTAGGATATCCTCCACTTGTTACACCAATGAGTCAAATGGTTGGGACTCAAGCTTTATTTAATGTGCTAACAGGTGAAAGATATAAATTAGTTCCAAAGGAAATAAAAGACTATGTAAGAGGTAATTACGGTAAATCTCCAGCCCCTATAAGTGATGAATTTAGAAAAAAAATAATAGGAGATGAAGAGGTAATAACTGTAAGACCTGCAGATTTAATAGAGCCTGAGTTTGAAAAAATGAAAAAAGAAGCAGGGGACTTAGCTAAAACTGATGAAGATGTATTAGCTGTTGCACTATTTCCACAAGTTGCTCCTAAGTTTTTAGAAAATAAATATAATAAAAAGCCTGTAGAAAAAGAAGAAGATAACAAAATTAAATTTATAAATGTAACTATGTAGAAAATAGGTGATAATATGGGTGAAAATTTAAATTTAATGCAAGCTTTATATGTAACAATATCAAGTATGGCGATGGTGTTTTTAATATTATTAGTAATTTCAGGGATACTTAGTTTATTTAAACATATCTTTAAAAATGAAAATAATATAAAAAAACCTAATGCTAACAACACATGTAGAGATTTTGTTAATAACAATTCAGTAGAAGATAATTTTGAAATTGATGAAGAAGAAAAAATAGTAGTAGCATTAGCAGCATCTATAATGGCAGGAGATGGTATACCAAATCCTAATCTTCATATAAAAAGAATAACAAGAATATCATAGTGAATTTAAAATATATAAATAAAAACTAAGATAATAGATATCTTAAAAATTAAAATATAGGGGGATTTTAAAATGAGTTCTAAAACATATCATATAAAATTAAATGGAAAAGTATATGAAGTAGAAATAGAAGAAGTAAAAGAAGGTCAAAATGTAGCAGCTACATCTACACCAAAAGAAGAGCCACAACAAGAAGTTAAAAAAGCACAACCAGTAAGTAGTGGAGAGTCTATAACTGCTCCAATGCCTGGAACAATAACAAATATATTAGTAAAAGAGGGAGATAACGTTAAAAAAGGTCAAGTATTAGCTATACTTGAAGCTATGAAGATGGAAAATGAAATAGTAGCACCACATGATGGAGCAGTAAAAGCTATATCTGTAGATAAAGGTCAAAATGTAAATCCAGGTGAGACATTACTTAAAATGGCTTAGTCTATAGGTAAAGGGGGATTTTACTATGGGAGCGATGATAAATAGTTTCATATTAGAATCAGGTTTTGCTAATATGGGCATTAAAAGTATAATAATGATATTAATAGCTTGTGTATTTTTATACTTAGCTATAAAAAAAGGATACGAACCATATTTATTAATACCAATTTCAGTTGGGATGTTACTTGTAAATATGCCAGGTGCAGATTTAATGAAACCTGCAAGTGATGGGGAATTAGGTGGACTTTTATATTATTTATATCAAGGAGTTAAATTAGGTATTTTCCCACCAGTAATTTTCTTATGTATAGGGGCAAGTACAGACTTTGGACCAATGATTGCAAACCCTAAAACAATGCTACTTGGGGCAGCAGCTCAATTTGGTATATTCTTTGCATTTTTAGGAGCAATACTTCTTGGATTTAATGGGCTTGAAGCAGCTTCAATAGGTATAATAGGTGGAGCTGATGGACCAACAGCAATACAACTTACATCAAAATTAGCACCACATATGCTAGGAACTATAGCACTTGCAGCATATTCATATATGGCTTTAGTTCCAGTCATACAACCACCAATAATAAGAGCACTTACAACTAAGGAAGAAAGAGCTATAAAAATGGAACAATTAAGACCAGTTTCAAAAACTGAAAAGATAGTATTTCCTATAGTTTCTATGATAATAGTTATAGGACTTTTACCTACAGCAGCCCCACTTATAGGAATGCTAATGTTCGGTAACCTATTAAAAGAAAGTGGAGTAGTTCCAAAGTTAGTTGAAACAGCTCAAAATTCATTAATGTATATAATAACAATATTTTTAGGTCTTACAGTAGGAGCTACTGCTAATGCAGAAACATTTTTAACACTTCAAACTTTAGGTGTTACAGCTATGGGTCTTGTAGCATTCTCTGTAGGTACTGCATCAGGAGTATTATTTGGAAAAATTATGTGTAAGGCAACTGGTGGTAAGGTTAATCCAATGATAGGAGCAGCTGGGGTTTCAGCAGTTCCTATGGCAGCGAGAGTTGTTCAAAAGGTTGGGCAAGAAGAAAATCCATCAAACTTCCTGCTTATGCATGCAATGGGACCTAATGTTTCTGGAGTTATAGGTTCTGCAGTAGTTGCAGGAATACTTTTAAAATTCTTTATGTAGAAGATAAAAGCTATCCCATTAGGGTAGCTTTTTTTATGATATTTTAGGATATAATAAGATATATAACATTTATTAGAGGTGATAATTTGGACAAGAATTTTTTTAAAAATGATGGACTTTATGTAGCTAAAAATATACTTGGAAAGTTTTTAATAAGAAAATATGATAATTATCAAGTTGTAACTAAAATAGTTGAAACAGAAGGGTATATGGGAATAAAAGATAAGGCAGCACATGTATATAATGATAAAAAAACTGACAGAACAAAGCCACTATACTTAGAAGGTGGTCATATATATGTATATCTGATATACGGGATGTATCATTGTTTAAATATATCAGCCAATGTTAAAAATATACCAGAATGTGTATTAATAAGGGCAGTAGAACCTGTGATAGGATTTGATAAAATAGCATTTAATAGATATAAAAAGTCATATGATGAGTTAACTAATTATCAAAAGAAGAATATAACAAATGGTCCTGGAAAGCTTTGTATGGCGCTAGAAATAGATAGAAGTTTTAATAGTAAGTATATACTAGATAGTGATCTTTATATAAGTGATTTTTACATAGATGAAAATGGAGAAAAAGTATTTGCTGATAATGATTTTGAAGTAGTGGAATCTAAAAGGATAAATATAGATTATTCTGAGGAAGCAAAAGATTATTTATGGAGATATTATATAAAAGGTAATAAATATGTGTCTGTAAAATAAATAAAAAGACTTTATATGTTACAGAACTTGTAAACTGATATATAGTATGATTATAAAAATATACATTTATAATTGATATATATTGGGAAAATTTAAATTAGAAGGCTAAGTATGGAGAATAATGTAGAAGGATTTACAAAGAGATTTGATAAAAAAGAGACATATTTTACTTTGTGGTAAATGATGATAAAGGAAGTTATTTAACAGTAAAAGGATTATTAGGATAAGAAACAGATAAAAAACTTGGGAAGATGCAGAAAGATACATACAATCTTTCAATGTAGATGAAATTACATATTGTAAGCTTATTACATTAGATGAGTTTGAAGAACATTTTAAGAAATTACGGGCTATATACTTACAAAGTCTTAAAAGTTTAAGTAAAGAAAGAGATGTTTTATGTGAAATAGAAAAATACATAGAAAATAATAAGATAGAATCATATCATAAGTTTGAAGAAGTAAATCAAGAATTTGAACAAATAGAGTTAGAAGTTAATAAATATGGATGCAAAAAATATATATAGATATAAAGGAAAGAGCAGTTAATAGAAGGTTTGAAAAAGAATTATTTAAGTAATTTGAATCAAATTTTAGAATAACTTTAATAATAGATGAGTTAACTCAAGAACAGAAAATAGGAATAGTACATAAAAATGAAAGTTTTATATTGTCATATCAGGAATAGATAATATAGATTTTAAATAAGATACAATAGTATATAAAATATTATCCCTTATTTAATTATAACTATACTTAAAATTTAAGTATAGTTATAATTAAGATATACAGCTTATTCATCGTAATCAATTTCAAGTTGTTCCGGAATATTGAACGCTCTATTGAAAAGTATATTAAAGTCTTTCCAATCTTTTGATGCTTGCATCAAGGTTATTACTTTTAATAAATGATTTTTTAGGTGATCATTACCTATATCCTCTGTCAAAAACTGGTGATGCTTATGTTTTCTTTGACCGGGTTTTATAGTTGGATTGACTTTTTGAAGTTCTTCTTTTACTCCAGGAGGTAGTAAATCATAAACATACTTATTTGTATATGTACCTACAATACCTGGTCTTTTTGCATTTGGTCTAGGGTAGGTCCAATTTTTTAATCTAAACATTTGTTTATAAAATTCATCAGGGAATCTTTTAGTCCAAGGTAATAACTCTTTAGAAATATACATAGATAATATTTTTTGAAGTTCATCACGATCTCTATCATATTGATATCCTGTAGCTTCATCAACTAATGCTACAATACCTATTTTAGATAAACTTCTTACTAAAATTTCACTTGCTATAGCTAAACCTTGTTGCTGAGAAGTCAATTTATTATCAATTCTTGCTTGTAAATATACATCACATATAAGAGGAATTATTTCAGCTGGATAACCTTCTACAATTCTTCCATTTTTAGTCTTATATTTTATTGTATTTATAAGCATATCTTCTAATTCATTTGTAATATATTCAGATAGATTTTTGGCATCAATAAAACTTGGTAGATTAGGTTTAGATGGAACTCGTATCTCATCTTTTTTTCTACCACGCTTTGTACGTCCAAAAGCTTTAAACACAGTACTTTTATTTATTATTCTTGAACCATTTTCTAATACTGCACAATTCAGTTCTTTTTCACCTATTTTTATAATACCAAAATGTGTTGCTTTTAATATATTATTTTCATTTAATTCCAAGTTAACACCATCCTTTATTTTATTTTGATAAGTAAAATATTACTTAATATTTCTTCATTAGATGAATTAGATGTAATAAGACTCATTATTTCTATTTTGAAATTTATATATAAATAATTTAATTTTTTTATCATATTATACGCTGTATTTTTATTAACATTAAGAATACTAGATAAATATCTATAGCTAATATTTTCTTTAAATAGAAACAAATAAAGAGCAAGTAACCATTTTCTATAATCTAATCTTGTTTTATGCATAATTGTATTTGTTGTAATAGAGGACTTGTTATTACAAATATTGCAATGAAATAGATTTTTATAAGTACTTATTTTATTAGAATAACAATAAGGACATATTAATAAATTTTTAAATTTAAGATTATATAAAAAAGTTTTGTAAGAATCTTCTGTTGGAAATATTTCATAAATATTAAAATCTTTTATCATAAAATTATTATATCATATTAAAAAAATTAATAACTGTATTTAAATAGGTCAATTAGTATTAATATATAATATAAAATTAGGTTAAAATTATTTATTGATATAATATAAAAAATTTAATTGTGGATATGATTCTTGAGAATCGTCTCCACAATTGAAATCCACTAAAACCATATTGATAAAATAATCAATATGGTTTTTATTGTTTGTGTTAGATTTAATATTATGAAACTTTATTATTCATCTTGCAATTTATATTATATAAAAATTTATTTAATGAAAAGTTTATATATTGTACAATAACTTAAATTGATCAATTTTAAGTAAATAATTCTTTTACGATAATAGATAGTAAGTGATGTTACAATATAAAACAAAAATAGATATTAATATATAAATACTTTTATAAAGTGATATAATTAGATTAAGATAACTCGTTGTGCTAGTTAATTATAATTATTGAAAATACTAGAGTCCAACGAGCTATATTTTGATAGTTAAAAAACTTTATATAGTAATTTCAATATGTTTAGTAAAATAACTAGCACAACAGATTAAGATAATATATATTTATATAAGGAGGATAATTTTGAATATAGGATTTTTATTTGGAGCAGGAGCTGAAATGGGTTATGGTTTACCTTCAGGGGGGAAGTTTGCATTAGAAATATTTAGACAAGATACGACTGAAATAAAGGCATTGTTTAAAGAACAAAGAGAACATATAGATGGATCTACGTACTATGCAGCTAATTGGTTACCAGATGATTATAAAACCAAGAGTGTAACTTCTTTTGGGAAAACTGTTTTTGAAACAATAATAAAAGATACTATTGAGCATAATAGAGGCAAAATAATAGCTAAAATGAACGATTTTGACTCTATAGCTAAATATGAAGAAGTTAAATTAAAGGAGAGTTATAGTAAGACATATTCTCAAATAGTAGAAGAAATATTAGGTACTAAATTAAAAAATTGTAATATGAAACAAGAAATATCATTTATTGAATATTTTAATGAGGGTAATAAAATATTTGAAAGTAATTATTTCTCTTCTTTATTAAAATTATATAAAAAGCCAGATATATTTGATAGTAATACAAAAAGTGAAATAAGAAAAATTATTTTAGCAATATTTCAATTGCAAATAGGAGCATTAAGTGAAAATTTAACTAGAAAAATAAATGATGGGATATTTAAAGATAAAGATGATGCAATAGACTTACTGGATGATATAGGAGATATTATTCAACTTAACTCACAATCTACTGGCCTATCTGGATTAGAGTATGTTATGGATAATAAAAAAATTGATTTAAAATCAGACTCAGATTTAATTTTAAATTTTGCTAGAAATGTAATTGAGTCCATATATGCATCTGTTTTAGATTATAAATCATTAATTGACTCTAATTGGCATTACTTATATTGTCCTAAAGATGAATGGGCAAAGTTTTGTAAAATTAATATATTTTTACTATCAGTGAGAAAATACATAGTTGAGCAGCTTGGTGATACTGATAATATAAAATCAGATGGATATTATCATGATTTAATTAAAGCAATTGACATGAAAAAATTAGAGACGACAACAATTGCGACAACAAATTATAATGTGTTCATTCATGACGTGATAAAAAGAGATATATGCTACTTAAATGGGTCAACAGGTATGTGGTACGATCCGTATCTTAATAGAATAGGTAGCAAAGAGGAGTTATCAGTTAAAGAAGAACATTTTCTTGTTCCTCTAATTTTTACACAAAGTGGAACAAAGCCAATGACTTCGATAGAGATGTCTAAACAGTATGTAAAAATGTATGATGACTTTAAAGATTCAGATAAAATATGCATTATTGGTTTTGGATTTAATCCAGATGATGAACATATTAATGGTATACTAAGAACTTTAATTGACATAGATAATAAAAAAGTTGTTGTAGTTGATATAAATAATGGAACAGATATTGGTGATTTTAAAGAAAGTATCGCAAATAAGCTGAAAATTTTTAACGAGGATAATTTGGAAGTTATTTTAGTAGATTATGATAGAAGTGTAAAAGGAACAAATTGGATTGATATATTAATAAGTGAATAATAAAAATATAAAAATGGTCTAATTTACTGAAGTTTATTAGGAACTATACTATAGTTTATATTTATTACTAGCATAACCTATAATATAATAGTGGGTATGATTTTAGTGAATCGTATCCACCATTAAAATCCACCAATACTCATATCCATTAGATATGAGTATTTTACTATATAAAATAAAAAAGTAATATTAGTAAACATATGATAAAATAAATAACATAACACACTACAGAAAACTATTTTAACTAGCACAATAGGCTAGCTAACGAATTTATATAAGACAAGAAGGGTGGAGAAAGATGTTAAATAAATATAAAAATAAAAAATACTGACTTAGTATTAAGCAATATAGGATTTGGAACAGTAAACGCTGGACTTGCATGGAATAATGAAGATGCATTTGAAATATTAGAAAGATATATTAAACTAGGTGGAAATGTTATAGACTGCGCAAGAATTTACTCTGATTGGGTTGAACCAGAGATAGGTCGTGCAGAAAGAGTTATAGGTGATTGGATAAAGCATAGAGGTAAAAGAGACGACTTAGTTATAATGACTAAAGGTGGTCATCCGAAAATGGATACTATGAATATAAGTAGAATGAGTAAAGAAGATATGGAATATGATTTAAACTTAAGCTTAAAAGCATTAGGAATAGATTGTATAGACATATATTTTTATCATAGAGATGACTTAAGTAAACCTGTAAGTGACTTAATAGAAGTTATGGAATCCTTTGTTAAACAAGGTAAAATAAGATATTATGGATGTTCAAACTGGACAACTGAAAGAATGATAGAAGCAGATAATTATTGCAAAGAAAAGAGATATAGAGGATTTGTGGCTAATCAAATGTTATTTAACATTGCATCTGACAATATGAAACCATTCCCAGATGAAACTATGGTAACTATGGATAAAGAAATGATGAAGTATCATAAAAATTCTAATAATTTAGCTATGCCATACTTTGGATTATGTAGCGGATTTTTCCAAAAGCTTGAAACTAAAGGAAAAGAGGCTGTTATAGATAGCCCATACTTTACTGAAGGGAATCTTGAAAGAGGAGTAAAGATAAAAGCTTTAGAAGAAAAATATAATTGTACAACATCTCAAATTCTTTTAGGATATATTCTAAATCAAGATTTTGAAACACTACCGTTAGCTGGTGCAAGTAAAATAGAACAATTAGAAGATTTTATGAAAACAATACATATTAATTTTAATAAAGGTGATTTTAAGTTTTAATTAACTTGCTGTTAAGATAAAATATTTTTTTTATAAAGCATTTATTTATAACTTTATTCAAGTTTAATATTTCTCTCCATCATTGAAATCTACAAAAGAAGGTATTAGTTAAATAAAATGGATCCTATATGGTGGACACGAGAAAAAGCGTGTCTGTCTATATGG